>JACCDG011773757.1_pt1 | contig 14945 bp, 14 predicted proteins | sample 7442471 | NCBI WGS metagenome assembly JACCDG01 (sample SAMN15323444, study PRJNA562643) | freshwater metagenome | isolation source: river surface water | place: USA:Blue River Watershed | collected 2017-08-17
AATCTGACAAAAACAAACATCTTGAAAATCTTCCTAATGACACCTTAATTTTGTCATTTAGTATTCCAGGTCGTCCAGCAACTAAAAAGACTTCACAAAGAGTGGTAAGACGAGGGGGTTTTACCAGAATATTGCCATCTGTTTTGTATGAAAAATATGAAAAGCATTGTAAGCCTTTTTGTGAATCTATTTGGAAAGAACTTGGACATGACCCCATTGACTTTGGTATCTCAATAAAACTCAAAGTTTATTTAGACTCATGGATTGTTGGTGATGAATGCGGTTATCAACAAGCTAATGGAGATATTATTCAAGCACATGGAATAATTAAAGACGACATGTGGATCCATTGGGTTGATAATGGTGAACATATGATTCACTATGACAAAGAAAATCCAAGAATTGAAGTGGAAATCAAAAGGTTCGTTCATCCCAAAGAAGCATATAGAAATGACAAAAATGAAAAGGAAGCTATAAAGGAGGCGAAGAAAAAAGCTAAAACTAAAAAGGAGTAATTATGAGTAATATAATTATTGTTGATTTCAGAGACGATGAAGACTTTGCTAATCATCCATATATATCATATTTAAAACAAACCTTAAATATGATTAATTTTATAGAACAAATACCTCAAATGTGGAAGCTTAATGATTTCTTTGCTGAATGTGTTTCGGACTATTTAGAAATAAAAAGAGAAAGAGTTTGTTTTTCAAGATTGTGGGATATATCAATAGATTTATCATCAAATAGAGTTGGATTAATTACTGAAGAATCTTTTTATCCAATTATAAAAAATTAAAAGCAGGTCGTGAGACCTGCTTTTAATTCTAAGAAGCTTAAATTAAGCTTCAGCTTCCTCACCAACTGGAGCTGGTGCATTTACATTAGCTACAACATAGTGTGGCTCAGTGTCTGTAATTGTAAACTCACCTGAAATACCAAGTGGTTCAACAACTGCCTTCATCTTATCCTGAAGAGCTTGAGTGTTCTCATTGATACCATCATTGAGAAGATTCAATTGCTCTTGTGCCTGTTGTAAACGAGCAGCATACTGCTGAGCAACATTTACAAACTCGAGGACATCTGCCTTCTGTGCCTTCAATTCAAGAACAGCTTGGCGCATTGAAACCAACTCAAGATAATCCTCATGGCTTACTGTTGGTTGCTCGTCAGCAACAACATCAACTTCATCTGACATAGTTATATAACCTCTTTTTCATTCGATGATAAACATCTATCTAATTATAGAATTAAAATTACATTTGTCAAGGTATTGCACTAGTAATTTGTTATGGTAAACTTATACAGAGGTTAAAATGCAAACAATAAACATAAGCCCGTCTGATTTTGCTTTTCTTTACACAGAATCTAAATGGGGATTCTATCAAAAGTATCGCCAGGGTGTAAAGAGACCACCTTTCTCAATGCCAAAGATTTTCACAGTAATTGACAATCTTATCAAGAAGAATTATGAGAATGTTGACATATCTACAATTGACTCTAATTTGCCCTCTGGTGTAATTTCTCATTCTGATGCTTGGATCAAATGTAAACCGATCAGAAATCCTGATTATCCTGATATTGAAGTTTCAACAATTGGCAAAATCGATTCTATATTGAAAACTGAAAATGGTCATGCTTTGATTGATTTCAAAACTTGTGACATTGGTGAATATTTAATTGCAAAATACGAGCTTCAGTTAAATGCCTACGCTTATTCTATCTTGAATGCTAAAAACGATGGACTTTCGCTCAAAGATATCAACAGAACTGGACTTATCGTATACGAACCAAATGAGTTTGTAGTCAACAAAGATCACACTGCTTCCTTGAACGGAGCATTTAAATGGGTAGAAGTCAAATTTGATCCAGATGCATTTGAAAACTTTATCAGAAATGAAGTAATTCCATTGCTTGCAGGACCAGAACCAAAACCTGAAGATTCAGACCCTTGTTGGTTTTATTTGAAGCAATTAGGAGTTGAATACATTCCAGAATAAAAATAGGCCAGGAAACTGGCCTATTTTTATAGGTGAACGCTCTTTATAAATGAAAATAATTAATAGGATATTTTCCAAAGGATTATAATTATGCCTAAACCAGTTCACGATATGGTAGAAAAAATGCTTGCTGATAAATCTTTCTATCCTGATAAATCTAAAGATGACAGAGAATCAGCTGCTTGGGGTATTGCATATAAACAATACAATAAAAGAAAAAAAAGAAATACTAAATCATATTGGATAATTGATGGCAAGCTAATCAGAACCGCATTAGATGTTAAAGTTCATCAAGCAAAATCGGCAGACAAGTATGGTAATTTTCGTTTAGCAGACAATATTGATCGTAATATTCGCTTTGCATATAATGATGATGAAGATGAAGATCAAAACTGGCATGCTCAATCAGGTGAATATTGGATTGATGATTATGGAAATGCACATTATGCCGATGGTGATATTGGCGATGTTGGACATGAAGAACTGGCTGAACAGGAAATACTTGGCAGATTAGGTTTTGATCCATATGATTTAGATGATGATTCTTATCAAACTCACACTTCATATACTGCAGGTCATTTACTTGATTCATTATATGGAGAACCAGTTTTAGATGATTATTATAAATATTTAATTGATAATGGTTTGACAAAAGAAGATTATGATATTGAATCCTATCTACGTTATTTAAGACATAAAAATAGATCAGCAGAAGAAGATCATGAAGAGTACAATAGACAAACTGAATCATTAATCGCAGGACTCAAAGATCCAAGAAACCATGCAATATTTAATTTTGGTTGGATTAGAGTTGTTAAAAGAGGTTCCACAGTTGATTTAGAACTTGAAAAACTTAATCAAAAAACCTTAAAAAATATCTCCAGTGCAATAGGAGAAATAACTGGATATGAAGAAAATCCTGACAGACTTAGGTTCAATATAGAAGTATTTAAGCCTAGACATATTTCACTCAATGACATTACTCTGAAAGATATTGAAAGTGGCGCAGTTCAATCAAAATATCTCCAAGGTATAAGAGAAATGCTACCACCTCAAGTAGCAGAAGAATATTATAGAAACTTCTTTGGTACTGTAGGCCATCCATATTATAAAGGTAGACAAGGTGATTAATGAATGCCTTTGTAGGGGCAATTCTAGGTAATATTTTTTTAAATGATAGTTTAAATAGGTTTGAATCTGCTAAAAGTTACGAAGATAAATACCTTGAATTGGCAATAAAAACTTCAGATCAATATATAAGCTACAAGTTAATGCAAGATTTTTATGAAGCTTGTAATAATTTAAAACCAATTACTTATGAAGAGTTTTTATTAGTTGTTGATATTAATAGATACTTAACAACTGCACTAGATGAATCTTTTTTAATTAAAAATAAATATAAACAACTAACACCAGATAATCAAAGGTTTGTTGGATTTCTCTTTCCTGACGGCACAACATCACCGATACTTTGCAGACATTATAAGTTTGAAAGACATATTATAAGTGCTTTGGGTTATGATCCTTCTTTTGTAAGTTATAATGTCAATGTCTTGCCTCAACTTACTGGATCTATAAAAGTCTGCCACGAAGATATCACTATTTTTACCAAGCCATCAATACATCAAATTAAATGGCTTACAAAATATAAAGCTAAAAATTATCATGTTAATAATAAGCTTTTCAAGAACATAGAAAATCCTGAATTGGACTATGAAATTAAGAGACTCCCATACTCTCCAATAAAGTTTGCATTAGATAGACAAGCATAATTTAATTTGTTATAATATTCTTATGTTTAATTTCAATAATAACATAGGATTAGCTAAACAATCATGGAACAGTGCTCAGCCTTTTCATCATATTGTTATTGATAATTTTCTTCCCGAAGATGTTGCTAATTTAGTTGCAGAGCAATTTCCTGGAGCAGATAGTGATTTTTGGTACGAGTATTCAAATCCACTAGAAATTAAAAAAGCATGCTCAAATTGGAATGACTTTCCTTCAGAGATTTACAAAGTTTTTATTAATCTTTTTTCAGAATCCGTAGTTGATTATTTGAGTATTTTAACTGACACACAATTAACTGGTGATATTGGTCTTCATGGCGGTGGATTACATTGTCATAAACCTGGTGGAAAACTAAATACACATCTAGATTATAATCTTCATCCCAAACTCAATATGCAACGAAAGTTGAATATTATTATATATGTTGCAAAAGATTGGAAAGAAGAATATGGTGGTAATTTAGGTTTATGGGAACATGATGCTGAAAATAATCAACCAGGAAAATTAGTTGCTTCAATTCCATGTTTATTTAATAGAGCAGTGATTTTTGATACAACTATGAATTCTTGGCATGGTCTTCCTGATCCAGTAACCTGTCCAGAAAATATGTCAAGAAACTCCTTAGCAGCATATTATTTATGCCCTGCTCCTGAAGTTACTGAAAATAGAAGTAAGGCTTTGTATGCTCCAACCGAAGATCAAAAGGGAGATGAAGCAATTGCAGAGCTTATTAAAAAACGTGCTAGTGTTGTTCATGCTAAAGAGGTTTACAAAAAATGAGAGAACTTGATGTAATTATGACTGGTTTTACTGGTGATGCTGAAACCAGAGAAATGACGGAAGCTTCGCTAAAGTCATTAAGAGATTCAGAAGGTGGAAAAGATTTTAACATCATTTTTCTTGAATCAAACCCAGAAGCAGAGCCATATGAAGATGTTGATGTTTATGTAAAGCCAGGATTTCAATATCACTGTAACAAGTATTACAACATTGGTATTTCACATGCTATTTCTGATTACACTGCAATTGTAAATAATGATACTGTTTTTGATGTAAAGTGGTGGTCAAAAATGAAAAAGGCTATGGACGATTATAGCTTAGACTCCGCTTCTCCAAGATCTATGATTCAGCAAAATGGTTTGAATCCATCTGTTGAAATGAAGCACAGATACACCCCGATTACTAAAATTGTTGAAGGGTACCATGTTGCATATACTTTCTGTGGATGGTGCTGGGTAATAAAGAAAGATGTTAGAGAATGGCTTTTTCCAGTTGACGAGCAATTTTCATTCTTTTTCAATGATAATGATGTTGCAAAAATTCTTCAACAAAAAGGCTGCAAACATGCTCTGGTTGCAAGTTCAATTGTAAATCATTATGGACAAAAGTCTCATAAAGTTTTAGCTGCAACTGGCGAATATCATAAGCACACTTTTGGTCTAGAAAAAAACTTCTTGGCTAAATGGGGTAGCTATTAGATTTGAATATTCTTTATATCTGTAGGAAAGACGACAATGGGTTTATTCATTTGGATTACCTAGATGATTGTCTTCTTACAGGCTTAAAGGAATTATATTCATATCAAGTAGTGGATGTTAACAAAAAACTTTCAATTTATAAAGATTACCCAGATGAATTAAAATATATTCTTTATGGAAGAGGATATACAGTTACTCAAAACATAGAACCTCATGCTTGTGATAGAGATGATATCGAAAGCAAAATCAGGAACAAGTTTTATGATTATGTTGTTTATTCAAAGATAGAAAAATGCAATGATTATTTTGATTTAGTTTATGAACACTACCCTAAAAACAGAATTGCATTATTAGATGGTGGTGATTGGATGAATATACATCCATCAGTGACTTATGATACAATGTTCTTCAAAAGAGAATGTTTTTTAGGAATGTCAAATGTTAATTACTCAAGATACTTTAATAATATTAAACCAATATCTTTCGCTTATCCAACAAAAAGAGTTACCAGAAATAAAAATAAATCCAAATTATTATCAACTATCAACCCGTTAGATCGTAGAACTTATTTTGATGCTGATAATCCTTCAGAATACAAGTTTAAAACTGAAAAAGAATATTATGAAGAATATCAATCTTCTAGTTTTGCAATAACTTGTCAAAAAGGAGGGTGGGATTGTATGAGACACTATGAAATAATGGGTAATGGATGTTTACCATTATTTCATAGCTTGGAAACTGCACCTCCTGGCACAATATCAATGCTTCCTAGAAGACTATTACTTCAAATTAAAACGATGTGGGAAAAAAATAGAGATAATTTAGTTGATAATTATGATGAATATTCTGAAAGATTATTTGACCATTTCATCAACAACAATACTACAATTAAACTTGCAGAGTATTTCATAAAAGAAATGAATGATGCACAAAAATAAAGCCCTCTTTTGGAGGGCTTTATTTTTACTTATATAGTTCTAATTTACTTACAAATCTTTTTGCAACAGCTTCTGTAGTACAGAACTTTACTACATATTTTTGCAATTCTTCCAAGTAATAATTATATTCTCTCATCAACCACTTTTGATCGTTTACATGCCAGAACATAATCTTTGTAAGCAATGCTTTTGGAACATGCATCATAATGTGACGAGGGCATTCATGGATATTTTCAAATAAAGGCATACAACCATTACCCATGATTTCGTAATGTCTTAAACAATCCCAGCCTGCCTTTGCTTTGGTAATTGCAAATTGAGACTTTTGATAATCTGCATAATAATCTTGCTCATTATCAAAAATATAAGTTCTAGGATTTCCTGGAATTGATTGAGACATATATTGAGTTTTCTTTTCCTTAAAATTAAGTTTCTTAGTTGGGAAAGCAAAACCAATAGCAATAATGTTTCCAAAGTATTGCTCAAACTCCATGTTGTTTTCGTACATTAATTCTCTCTTGAAATATAATGCACCATGCTTTACAACATGATTAATTTTTGTTTGATCGTCACCGTCAACAAATGCAATCTTATTCCTGTCGTAATTATCAAGAACAAGCTTTAAATAATCTGTATTTCGCCAAACTGATCCATAAACTACATAATCAAAATACTTGCTTTTGATTTTATTTTCAATATCAGTTCTGTCAGCATTATCTTCTTCAATGCATCGTGTAACAGTAAAGCCCTTGCCATAATTCTTCGGAACTAGCTCTTCTGGATAATCAGTGTAAAGATGTTTTCTTCGGTTAACATCTACAACATCATCCCCATATAGTTCTTTCAAACCAATCAAAAGACAATCATTTTGGTAATCAACAAGTGGATGTGCTGGTGTTTCAACATCTGTTCCGATATAAAGAATTTTCATGTAAATCTTCCTCTAGTATATTATAAAACAATTATTCAATTTCAGCAATGGACCACTTCACATCAACCTCGTAAGCTTGGCAGTGTAAAGCTATTTCACGAAGTAATCTGAGTTGTGCTAAAACATTTCTTTTTTCAGATTCTTGCAGATTGACAAACTCTGTCTTTTCTTCAACAATTTTCAAAAACTTAAGTGGGAACATTGTGCCAGATTTCTTTAAATCCAACAGTAAGAGTAATGATAATATTTCTTGTTCAGGCACTTCTAAACAAAAATAGCTTGTCTCAACATCACAAGCAAATAATTGAATACAGGCAATAATAAAATCGCCATCTTCTAATAGATATTCCATAACAAAATCATGATCATAATTCTTCACAATTTTATAATCAAAACTATTAAATCTTTCTTCCCATTGATGCAAAGTAAACCTATGATCATGACTGCAAACATCTTGAAGATTTTTTAAATTTCTTTTATAATTTGCATCTAAATTTTCCATTTGCCCTATCCAAAGAATATGCTCTTTGGGAGTTTTAGAAATGATTTTAGGTTCGAATTTGAGGACTTTGTATCCCATATCTATATTGTACAAAGGAGAATGACGTTTATAATAGAATTGTAAAGTAATGTCTTTTTTAGGTTATATAAATGCCCCGTATTAAAATAGCTTCAATCAAAACTTCATCAAATCAAAAAAGAATAATTAAAACAGCACAAAGAGCTATTAATTTATCCACTGCTTTTGACCAACAAGGCTCGTATAAAAACTCTTCTGATTTTTTTGAACTTGCCTGTCGTTATGCTAGATTTATCACTGCACAAGAAGAACCAATAGAAGAACCTATAAAAGAATCAAGACCATCTGCAGAAGAAATTAATTGGGAAACTGTTCATAAGCAAAACGTAACTCCAGAATTAGAAGAAGTTTATGATTTATATCCATCTAGGGACAGCATAAAATATTCTAAACCAAGGCCAATACTTACTCAACCAAAATATGGTGATCCTTTTAGCGACGAACATTTTCAAAATGCAAATGAATTAACTAAGCGTTTTTATGACCAACTTGTTGCTAATAATGGAAATGTTTTAAATGCTATGAATGGCGTTCAAAACATAATCGTATCTTTGAGAGGAACATTTCCCAACCAAAATTTAATTGGTAAATTTTTTGAAGATTCTTTAGGTTTGGCTTTAGCTGCATACTTTAAGGACAATAGCTTTTTATCGATAAATAATCGCACTACAAATTATGCACAACACTATGCTGCCAATATTTATTTGGGCCAGAGCGATGATTTAAATTTTATCTTTAGAACAACTTTAAAGCAACCTGTAGAAGTTGATAACCAAGCTGAACGTCATTCTAAAATATTAGCATATTTAAAAGATTTATTTAAAGAAGAATTAGCACAAAATCCTAAAGAGATTCTGTCTATGATTGCTCATATAATGCATCAACCATACTATTTTTTAAGTGGTTCTGGTGATGATATGCATTTAAATGTAGACAAAGATGATTTCTTAGCTGTTTATTTTGCAAATGATCATTTAGTAAATGATGATGGATATTCTGAAGGTATTAGTCTTACAGAAATTACTCATAGACTCAACTTCATTAAAAGATTTGGAAGAGAAAACTATGATAAATATATTGCTAATGAAAATAATGATGTTTCATTCAGTAATAATGATCATATACAATCAAAATTCACTCCAATGGAACAAAATCCAAGTCCAGAAGCATTAAAAAATGTAATGTCATTTTTGATTAAACATTCAAATATAATTAAAACTACTTTTGGTGGACACATTTATTTTGAAAGATTAAATAGAATTCTCAAACAATTCGGTGAAGAATATTTTATTGATTTATTAAAATATGGAGGTGATAGATGGGGTTTTGAGACACTTATCAATGTCATATATTCTTTGATGTTGAAAGGAAAATCTGAATCAGAGATCACTGAAACTTTAATCAAAAATCAACACAATTTAAATTATTTATCATACGATCTTCAAACAACCGACTTAGCGTATGAATATTTAGAAAAAAGTCCTGAAAAACTACAATTGTTTATGGATTATGTAAATAGAGGACTAGTTTCAGATGAGATATTTAAAAACTACCCTGACGCTCAAGTAATCATAGACAACTCTTTGAAAACATACCTTGATTGGTTAGTTAAAAATTCAAGAGGCGATGTTGATAATACTTACACTTTAGCAATGGGATATTCAAAAGTTTTTTCAGATGCATATGCAGAATTTGGCGAAGATGTTATGAAAATAAGATCAGGACTAATGTCTCAAATTGTTCAAGGTGATGCATATGACAGAACAAGATATGAACAAATTATTGAAAAGAAAAACGTTCCTAGCCCAGAACAACAACAGGCTAAAGAAGATGCAATTTATCAATTTATCGAAGATAATCACAAAAGCTATTCTTCTGATTACTATAAATTTAACCCAAAACAAGATCCTCATAAAAGTTCGGCATTAAGAAAAATTGCGGAAAATGCAGTGATTATGTTTGGCAATAATCCAAATGCAAAACACTTAGCTGCCAAAGTTCACCTGCCTTCGATTATAGATGAAGAAAATAGAAAAATTGGCGAGGATTTTTTAAACTTAAAAACTAAAGGTATTTATTCTTTTTCCAATCTTACATATCTTTATAAATATATTCCACCAGAGATTAAAAGCAAATATGACACACATGAATTAGGTATTTTAGTAAGTTTTTTTGTTCAAACATATAAATGTGATGCTAACAACAAGGCAATAGAAAGATTTGAAAATACCGTTAACACCATTGCAAGAAAATATCCTGAACTATATCAAAGAAAAGGAGAAAAGTACTATACACTTCTCAAGCATTTTTATATGTCTCCTAATACAAGAATTGACAATCTTGATGGATTATTTGGATTATTAGAACTTGCAAGAACTTCTACAAAAGAAAATGAAACAAATCAACGTTTTGATAAATATGAAATATTTTCTCCAAAAAATCTAAACTTATTTGTTCAAACTACACAGCAAAAATGTCCTGAATGTGATAAACAAAGAACTTTCAATTCTCAAACAAAACAATGGGTTTGTTCAAATTGTGGAAATTCAAATAATTTAATTTTAGTTGATATTCCAAATCTTTTAAAACAATACAAAGACAGTATGCTCTTAAATAATGTTACTAATGTAAAATTCAACAGAGACAAATTAATTTCTCACATTCAATCATTCAATACTTTAACTAAATCTAATTTCAATCTTTCAAGTGATTTGGATGATATTACTTCAAGAATGTTTTTATTTTTAGTGCCTAATGATTCAAATGGAAAACCAATTGGAACTGAAGAAGAAATAAAACTTGACAATGAATTAAGAAAAATATTCTATGGTATTCAATCTACAAAGAACGGTTATGCAGGTGCAAGTGAAGAGGTTAAAGCCTTATTTAATGCTAGAAATGATAATGAAGTTCAAGTTGCTATTGAAAAATTGCTTAGATCTTATTTGTCGAATCATAATAATGTAGATTTTGGTGAATTGAATTTACACGATGTCAAAGAAGCTGAAATGTTCAATTCAAGCCAACACGATGTATGTTTCACCAGAATGAACTCCGTAAACTTACCAGAAGAAAATCATATTCGCTCTAATATGTATGAAAGTCATTTAGTTTCAGCAGAAGAAGCATTCAAAAACACAGATTTACTTGTTGTAGTATTTGGCAATGAAATATGGAAATGGCTTGACAAATTTACTACACAAGTACATTTCAATCCAAATAGAACTAAAGATGACCCAGAAAATATTACAAAGTTTAATGAATTAACTGATGCAGAAAAAGAAAAGATAATTCACGATTCATCTCAAGTAGTTCCAATGTCTGCCAAAAGTTCCAGAATTAAAGGAATTGGACGATATTTATTACAGTTTTACAGAGATGCTTTAGCCCAAGATTTAAAGTTTATTGTAACTAACTGGAATAAAAAAGTTAAAATTGACAGCGAAACAAGCAGCACAGAATATGTAGTTGCTGAAGCTGCATATATGGAACCTTTTAAATCAGACCCAAATTCATTAGTAAATATTTTAAGATACCAAAACCTTATGACATTCTTCGGAGACAATCCACCTAAAAGTATGGATTTTGCTTATGAAGTAGCTAAATGGTATACAGTTGAAGATGAAGATGACGAAGAAAATGATCGTTTCATAGTAAGAGATGATGATGATGATACTTCTCCAGATATAGAAGAACTTACAGATGAAAAATATAGAAGATTAGAAGAAATGTATCTTTTATCTCAGCAAATTCCTCTACCTAAATGGGCTCAAATTAGTCCAGTTAAAGTTGGTAAATATATTGGAAGATTTTTACCAAGAGAAGATGCTAGAACAATGTTCTTGGGACAATACACAGGATGTTGTCAGCATCCAGAAAATGCAGCTTATGGAGCAGCTTTTGATGCAGTATTATCTCCGAAGGCTTGTGGATTTGTAATTGAAGATGCATCTAAAAAAATACACCTTCAGTCTTATGTTTGGGAAGACAGAGATGGAAATGTTTGTTTTGATTCATTTGAAACTGGATCTAGAGACTTTTTCTATAGCGAACAAAAAAAAGCAATGGCTGCACAAATTATTCGACAAATAACAAGCCAAATGGGAAATATAAAAATTACTGGTGGAAGTAGATTAGAAAGTATATTCGGAGATGTGACACCTACCTTTCCATTACAAAACCCTGGTGAAGGTAGAACTGTTACATACAAAGCTTTCGGGGGTGTATATTCGGTTTATCCTGCAGACTCATCTCAGCAATATTTAATAGCTGACAATAGAAGCCCAACAGATAGTATGCTACAAGATACTCAACTGTATCCACATGTTAATTCGCCTGAAGTTATTGAAAAATTAACAAATAAAAAATTCATCTACCCTAATATGACTGCAGGAAGTTGGCAAGATGATTTTACTGATTATGTAGCAAATCAAAATAATCCTTATTATGACAATGACGATGATGAAGATGATGACTACTAAAAACTATACATATGATTCTGATCACAAGCTTTTAGCAGTGGAATCTTACTTTCCAAAATACAGAGTAAAATTTGACAGATCTAAAGGCGAAAAAATGATATCAAAGTGGCTTAAAAAACATAAGATACATTTTAAATCAGAATATTCATTTCCAAATCTAAAAGCCATCAAAAGATTAAGATATGACTTTGCAATTTTAGATGATAATGATAATGTGTTAGCTTTGATAGAGTTTCAGGGAGATCAACACTTTCATCCAGTTCCAAGATGGGGTGGATTGCATGGTCATTTGTCTACTGCAAAACATGATCAAATCAAAGCTCTATATGCCAGAAGAAATAATATTCCATTGTTTTACATTGCAGAATCTGAACAAAATAAAATATATCCAATGCTCGAACAATTAATTAATTATTTATTTCCAAAACAAATTAATTAACGACCCATCAAAGTTTTCTTGAACATATGGTAGTATGGAGCTAAATGATGACCATGTATCATCATACTAATTCCCATAATTCTTTCCCAAATCTGCTCTTCTTCTTTGTTTTTTGGAAATTTACCAGGCTGTAAAACCCCCATATCAACCATTTGTTTTACCACTTCTCTCTTTCCTAAAAAACACATAGAAGTGAGAGAATAATATTTGAATAAACCCTTGTAAATCTCTTCGCCAAAATTAACTCTGAGCCAATTTACTTGATTGAAACTTAAGAATCTAGCAGGCAAATATTCTACTGAAAAACATTTGACATGATCTTTTTTCTCATATAAAAAATTAATGTCTAGCAATTCCATAGAATCTTGTGTGTTAAAATAATATTCTGCATCGTGATTCATAAAAGCATGATATAAAGCACCAACTTCATATCCGCCTCCGCAACAACTTTTTTCCACAATAAATCCATATTCATTTTTAATTTTTTCTAATCTATCTAATGAATCTGGATCTGTCGTGCCATTGTCAACTAAAACAACTTTATATTTATCTTTATCAAGCTGTCTGTAAATCTCAATATTCTTAAAAATAAAATCCCCAGCATTATAAGTGGGGATTACAATAACACATTCATGCATAAAAAGATTATACCAAAATATAAGACTCGTAAAACTCTTTCGCAGCTATTCTATAAACTTCTTTACAATCGGGCAATGGAGTAACAATCATATCTCCAGGCTTTAAAATCATCATTCTGCCCCATTTAGCAACAAACTGTATTTCACCACCAGAATATATTGAAGCTTTAACTTTTCCTTTTGGTTTATATATCCCACCTGATTCTAAATTACATACAAAATCATATCTTTGTAGCATCATCTCTGCAGTGACAATATATTCTTCTCTCATTGAAGTATATAAGTTTTGAACAATATAATCACCTAATTTTGCATAGTTAGTAGTTTCAAGTCCATCCTCAGTCCAAGTTTCTATGTATTCATTTTCATTTGCAAGACGAGCATATATAGGAGATATTTTCCTATATATCTTCCCAGTGTCGTTTATGTAAGGAATAAACTCATTATATGCTTGTTCTTGAGTCATACAATAATATTCGATTTTAAAGGATAAACGACTTTTAGTTTATAATTATTTCCATAAGAAAGAATATTTTCAAGGAATTAATTATGCCTTCATTCAATAATAGAAAATCAAACAAAGACTTAGAAAAAACAGCATCATCCGACTCATTGCTTGATTCTGGAAAAGAACTTGGTGTTGGCTTGTCTACTGGTTTAGTTGATGAAGCTTTAATTGGAGCTGCTAAAAAAGTTAATTTAGTTGATGTAGCTAAAAATGTAAAACCTAATGTGTGGGGAAATGTAGGAACTGCAGCTGTAGGTTTAGCAGCAAACCCTTTAATCAATTTAGCAGAAGCTAACATTATTGGTCCTCAAAGAATGTATTCTACAAGGTATCAAGATGTTTTGAAAAACATTCAAAACATTCAAAAATTAATTCCAAATGATAACAAGATTAATAGTTTAATTCAGCAATTACAACAAACAATACAACAAGGTGCACAATTATTTCAACGTAAAGCATCATTTAATAACAAAAATACTAGACTCGCAGTAATTGGAGATTTCAATACCGGAATGTATGCTAGAGATGCTTTAATTGGTGCTGGTACTGGAGCTGCATCAGGATTACTTGCTGGAGGGGTAGGTGCTGTTCCTGGAGCAGTACTTGGGTTAATTGGTGGAGGATTAGGTTCTGCAGTTTTTGATATAGCTTATCAATTTAAAAACAATTATCAAAAAGCATCATGGCAAGCTGGAGACATGCAAAGAACTTTAAGGACCATGGCAGATCAAATAGAAAACATTTCTCCTCAAATAGCAAATATGTTGTTGAAATTAGGTCAAGATATTAAAAACGAAATTGAAGTTAGGTTTGAAAAGAAATCTGGTGCAAATTATAAAAATCAGTATGATCAAGCAGCACAACAAGGGCAACAACAACAAGGAGGCATGCCTCAGCTAGACTCTTCTGGATTAGATCAAAATCTAGCTCAAGCAGTAAACGCAGCATTACAAATATATGCGCAAGCAAGACAAGCATACTATGTAAATCCACCAATGTATGAGCAGTTGAGAATGCAATATCAACAGATGCTACAAGAAATAAATGCTTATATTGCTCAAAACTATCCAGGGCAAGATGCTAATCAAGTTTTAGCTATATATATGCAACAAGCCAATTTTGGAATTGAACAACAACCTATGATGCAGCAACCTATGATGC
>JACCDG010662332.1_pt1 | contig 14943 bp, 6 predicted proteins | sample 7442471 | NCBI WGS metagenome assembly JACCDG01 (sample SAMN15323444, study PRJNA562643) | freshwater metagenome | isolation source: river surface water | place: USA:Blue River Watershed | collected 2017-08-17
AACAGGCGTGGAAACAGGCGTTTGCCGATGATGAGCATAAAAGCGATGAATGCCGAGACTTTCAGCAAGGTCAGCAACAGCGCCTGGCCGAGGTTGGCGTCGCCCCCCTCGGCCGCAGTGCCGCCCAGCCAGCCCGCCAGCGGCGGCAGCAACACCAGCACCAGCACCATCGCCAGGTCTTCCACCACCAGCCAGCCAACCGCAATGCGGCCGTTCAGCGAATCCAGCTCGCCGCGGCTTTCCAGCGCGCGCAGCAGCACCACCGTGCTGGCCACCGACAGCGCCAGGCCAAATACCAGCGCCGGACCCAGGCCCCAGCCCCAATAATGCGCCACGCCCGCGCCCAGCGCGGTGGCCACCACAATCTGCAGCACCGCGCCGGGCAGCGCGATCTTGCGCACTTCGAGCAGATCATCCAGCGAAAAATGCAGGCCGACGCCAAACATCAGCAACATCACGCCAATTTCGGCCAGCTCGCTGGCAATCTCGGCATTGGCAACAAAACCAGGAGTAAACGGACCAATCAGAATGCCGGCCAGCAGATAGCCGACCAATGAAGGCAGCTTCAGGCGATCCGCCAGCAGGCCGAACAACAAAGCCAGCCCAAAACCGGCAGCGAGAGTGGAAATCAGGGGAATGTTATGGTGCAAATTCGGGCTCCAGGAAACACGCGGAAGACATCTGGCAGACAGCGGGCGGCGCAAAAAGTGCCGCCCGGCATTTTATAGGACTTCGATGCGCACCGCTGTCAGCTTGTATTCCGGCGAGTTTACCAGGCGGTCGCGCACGTTTGATGTCAGCCGGTTCACCTGCAGATCCGGCCGGTGGAAAGTGCTATACAGCTCGCCCGGCTTGATGCGGTCGCTGATGTGCAGCGGCAGCTCGGCACGGCCATAACGGCTATGCACCCGCACCTGCTGGCCCTCTTGCAGCCCCAGCCTGTCCGCGTCGTCCGGTGAGATGTCGAGTGTATCGCTCGGCCGCAGTTCGGCGTTGGCGGTGCGATAAGTCATGGTGCCGGCGTTGAAGTGATAAAGCGTGCGGCCGGTGGTCAGCAGCAGCGGATAGTCGGCATCACATTGTTCGCCACTGGCGATGAACGGGATCACCTGCAGGGCGGTACGTTCGGCGTGAGCAAAACGCTGCCGGTGCAATACCGGCGTGCCGGGGTGATCTTCGCTCGGACACGGCCAGTTGATGCTTTCGGTCTCCAGCCGCGCATAACTCAGCCCGGCGCCGCCCGGCCACACTTGCCGCACTTCATCCCAGACCGCTTCGGCGCTGGCGAATTCAAAGCCCTGCGGGTGGCCCATCCGGGCCGCCAGTTGCTGAATGATCCACCCATCCGGCTTGGCATCGCCCGGCGGCGGCACGGCCTGGCGAACCCGCTGCACGCGACGATCGGAGTTCATGAACGTGCCGTCACGCTCGAACACGCTGGCGGCGGGCAGGAATACATGACCGAAGGCCTTGGCGGTTTCGTTGAGGAACAGGTCCTGCACGATCACCAATTCCAGTTGCTGCAGCGCTTGGCCGGTTTGCGACATGTTCGCCAGCGTTGGGTAGATGTCGTAGCCGAATGCCCATAACGCCTTGAACTGGCCCGCCAACGCGGCATCGAGCATTTGCAGCAGATCCTTGCCGGGCGAAGCCGGCAACGCCTGGCCCCAGGCCGCTTCAAAGCGCGCGGCTTCGGCAAAGCCCTGCGAGCCGGCTAGCGTCGCCGGCTCGCAGCCCATATGCGCCGAGCCTTGCACATTGTTCTGGCCGCGCAGCGGGTTGATGCCGCTGCCGGGTTTGCCGAGGTTGCCGGTGAGCAAGGCGAGGTTGATCAGTGTCATCACGCCTTCGGTGCCTTGCAGGTGTTCGGTCATGCCCAAGCCGTGGAAACACATCGCCGGCTTGGCCTGGGCGTACAGCCGCGCTGCAGCGCGGATGTCGGCGGCGGGCACGCCGCACGCTTCTGCAACATTTTCCGGGGCATAGTCGCGGATGAAGCGGGCGTAGGCGTCGAAATCATCCACCCGCGCGGCGATGAATTCGCGGTCGACCAAACCTTCTTCAATGATGGTCGCAGCCAGCGCGTTGAACAGTTGCACATTGTGGCCGGGGCGCACTGGCAGATGAATATCCGCGTAATCACACAGCTCGGTGCGGCGCGGGTCGACCACAATCAGCCTGGCGCCGTTGCGCACTGCCTGCTTGATGCGGGCACCGACAATCGGGTGATTCTCGGTCGGGTTGCAGCCGCAGATCATGATGGTCTGGGCGATTTCGATATCGTCGAACGCATTGGTCGCGGCGCCGGTGCCGAGCATGGTTTTCAGCGCCTTGGCCGATGGCTGATGGCAAACGCGGGCGCAGCAATCAACGTTGTGGGTGCCGAGCACCAGCCGCGCAAATTTCTGCGCCAGATAGTTTTCTTCATTGGTGGCACGTGCCGAGCCGAGCACGCCAGCGGCGTCGGCGCCATATTGCGCGACAATCTGCTTGAGACGGCCGGCCGTAAAGTCCAGCGCCTCATCCCACGAAACCGGGCGCCAATGGTCGCCGTCACGCAGCATCGGCGTGGTGATGCGATCCGGCGCGTGGTTGAATTCGAAGGCGTAGCGGCCTTTCACGCACAAATGGCCGCGATTGACCGGGCTGTCCGCCGGGCGAATCTGCACCACTTTGCCAGCGGCACTGCCGACTTGCATCTGGCAGCCGACGCCGCAATAGACACAGGTGCTGCGCGTCCATTTTTCCACGACCTGCGGGCTGCGCTTGTCGTACAAGGCACCACTGGGGCAGCTATCAACACAGGCACCGCAGGAGACACAACCGGCCTGAATCAGGGTGTTGCCGTTGGCCGGCGCCACGTGCGTGGTTTCACCACGTCCCCACACCGCCCACACGTTTTGCCCCTGCACTTCGTCGCAGATACGCACGCAGCGGTTGCAGTGGATACAGCGCGACATATCGACACCGAGATAAGGGTGAGACTCGTCGCGGAACCCCGGCTTTTGTAGGTCGGGTTTTAACCCGACGCTGTCGCCTGCTTGACCCGGATACGCCGCAGTCGGACTGAAGTCCGACCTACAGGGGCTCACGCCGTATTCTGCGAACCATTGATGCAGCGGGTGTTGCGGCTCGTTAACCAGCGCCTCGGCCGGGTAATGCGTTGCCAGCAGGCCAAGGTTGGTTTTACGCAAGGCCAACAACGCGGGTGTCTCGGTGCGGATGACCATGCCGTCGCGCACCTCGGCGGCGCAACTGGCCACCGGCCGCGCTTCGCCGTCGATTTCCACCAGGCACAGGCGACAGCCAGCATAGGGCTTCAGGCGGTCGTCGTGGCACAGATGCGGCACACTGGCGCCAGCCGTTTGCAGCGCCTGCAGCAGCAACGTACCGGCGGGACATTCGAATGGGGTACCGTTGATGGTTAGACGAAACATGTCGCCAGCTCCTGCGGATAGTGGCGCTCAATGGCCAAAGCGAATTCCGCCAGCCCTCGCCCATGGCCGCACAGGCTGCCGTCGGCAAGCGCGGCGATCAATTCGTGCCAGCGCTGGCGCGGCATTTTGGCACCAGCCAGAACCGCTTCGAAGCTGCGCGCCAGCTCCGGGCTGCCAAGGTGGCAAGGCGTGCATTTGCCGCACGATTCGCCGGCGCCGAAGCGGAACACTTCAGCGACGATGGCGGCAATCGGGCTGTCGTCAGCAAAAGCGATCACGCCACCGTGGCCAACCGCGCAGCCGATGGCATGCAGAGCTTCGTAGTCGAGCGGCGTATCCAGCAAGGCCGGCGGCACAATGCCGGCCAGCGGGCCGCCGATCATCACGCCTTTTAACTGCCCGCGACGCAAGCCGCCGCCCAGCTCATCGACGATCTGGCGGATGGTGATGCCGAATTCAACTTCGTACAGGCCAGGCCGGTTGAACAGCGAATTCAGCGACAGCAGCTTGGTGCCTTTGCTGTTGGCTGTGCCCATCGCCGCATACGCTGCGCCGCCGTGCTCAACAATCCACGGCACGGCACACAGGGTTTCAACGTTGTTGACCAGCGTTGGCTGGCCGAACAGGCCATGCTCGCTGATTTGGGGCGGGCGCAATCGCACTTCCGGGCGTTGGCCTTCGATGGCGTTGAGCATCGCGGTTTCTTCACCGCACAGATAACTGCCATGGCCGATTACCAGTTGCAACTCGAAGTGATGGCTTGAACCCAGCACTGCCGCGCCAAGCCAGCCGGCGGCATACGCTTGCCGGATGGCTTGCTGCAGAACGCCAGCGGCGGCCGGGTATTCGCACCGCAGGTAGATGTAGCCTTGTGTTGCACCAACCGTGATGCCGGCAATGATCATCGCCTCGATCAACTGAAACGGGTTTTGCTCCAGCAACACTTTGTCGCTGAAGCTGCCGGGATCACCTTCGTCGGCATTGGCCACCACATATTTCTGCACACCACCGGCAGCGGCAACCGCCGCCCATTTGCGCGCAGCCGGAAAACCGGCGCCACCGCGACCGCGCAGCCCGGCTGTTTCCAGTTGCCCGATGGCGGCGCTTGCAGGCAACGGCAGCAGCATGCGCAAGGCGGCACCGCCTCCCCGCTGCTGATAGCAGGCCAGCGAATCGTCAGGCTTGCCGGACAGCGTGGTCAGCAATACCGGCTGGCGGCAGTGAGTGCGGATGACGGGTGAGGCCTGGTCACCGGCCTGGGCCGGCCCCTGGTGACATTGCCCCAGGCAATACAGCGAAGTGGCACTGCCACACGCCTGCTGCCAGCGCTGCGGTGCATCGGCACGGGCAGCAAAACAGGCCAGGCCACGGCAGGCCCGGCCGGTGATATGTGTATTTGGCAGGTGGTAAAAGCTGGCACAGGCAGGCAGCGGGCGGGCTGGGGAAGGCATGTGGCTCCTGTCAGGCGGTGGGCCCGGCCGGGCGGCTGCGCAGCCAGGTTTCCAGTTGCGGGATCGGCTGCGGGCGGGCAAACAGGTAGCCCTGGGCTTCGTCGCACCCCTCTGCCTGCAGCAGCGTCCACTGTGCTTCGGTTTCCACCCCTTCGGCAATCACCCGCAAGCCCAGGCTTTTGCCAAGCGCAATCACGGCGCGGCAAATGGCGGTGTCGTTGAAGTTGGTGAGTATGTCGCGCACAAATGACTGGTCGATTTTCATCTGATTGAGTGGCAGCTGCTTCAGATACGAGAGCGACGAATAACCGGTGCCGAAATCATCCAGCGAAAATTGTACGCCCAGCGCCTGCACGGCATTCATTTTGGTGATGGCGTCATCGATGTCGGACAGCAGCATGCCTTCGGTCAGCTCCAGTTTCAACCGGGCCGGATTGGCTGCGGTGTGCTGCAGCATCTGCCGCAGCTCTTCAACAAACACCGGCAGGCGGAACTGCTTGGGGCTGACGTTGACGGCAATGGTCAGCCCGGCAGTCAGCGGATCGTGCTGCCAGCGCGCCAGTTGCTCGCAGGCCTGCAGCAGCACCCAATGGCCAATGGAGAGGATTTGCCCGGTTTCTTCGGCCAGTGGAATGAACTCGGCCGGCGACACCATGCCGCGTCGCGGGCTGGGCCAGCGGATCAGCGCCTCGACACCGACACAGCAACCGCTGCGATCCACCTGGGGCTGGTAATAGAGCTCGAATTCGTGCCTCTCGATGGCCTGATACAACTCGCTTTCCAGCTCGACGCGGGCGTTGATGCGTTGCTGCATTTGCGGATCGAAGAAACGCAGCGTATTGCGGCCAGCGGCCTTGGCCTGATACATGGCCATATCGGCGCGTTTGAGCAGCTCTTCGACACTGGCCTCGTGCGCGTGGAACAGGGTAATGCCGAGGCTGGGGGTGCTGCGCACCTCGTGCTTGCCCAGTTGATAGGCGGGGTTCAGCTCACTGATGATTTTTTCACCGATCAGCTCAACCTGTGTTGCCGCCTGGGTAGCCGATGCATGCAGCGCCGGCAGCATGACGATGAATTCATCGCCCCCCAGGCGGGCTACGGTATCGCCTTCACGCACGCTGCCCTGCAGGCGGCGGGCCACGGCCAGCAACAGCTGGTCGCCCAGGTCGTGGCCGAGCGTGTCGTTGAGGGTTTTGAAGTTATCCAGATCAATGAAGATCAGGGCGCCATACAGGCCGTTACGCGCACTGGATGCCAGGCCTTGCTGCAGGCGGTCCATCAGCAGGCGCCGGTTGGGCAGCTGGGTAAGCGGGTCGTAAAAGGCAAGATTGCGGATTTCTTCTTCGGCCGCCTTGCGTTCGGTGATGTCATGGAAGGCGCCCACATAGTGCGTTACACGCTGGTTCTCGTCGCGCACGCCGGTAATGGCCAGCCATTGAGGATATTCCTCTCCGGATTTGCGCCGGTTCCACAATTCGCCTTGCCATTTGCCTGCTTGCAGCAGGCTGGCCCACATTTCACGGAAAAACAGCGCATCGTGCCGGGATGAGCGCAGTATTGCCGGGGTTTTGCCGACGGCTTCTGCGGCGCTGTAGCCAGTGGTGTCGCTGAATGCGGGGTTGACACGCAGGATCACGCCGGCCGGATCGGTGACGATGATGCCTTCCTGAATCTGGAAGGTGGTGGCCGCCACCCGCAGCTCCTCCTCAAAAACATGGCGGTCGGTGATGTCGGCAATCACACCAAGCAGCCCCATCTCGGCGCCATGCGGATCAACAAAGCGCCGGCCGGTCAGATTGCCCCAGAACGAGCTGCCGTCAGCGCGCCAGTAGAGTCGTTCGAGGTCTACCGCGCCAATTTCACTTTTCAGCAATGCCAGCATCCGCTGCCGCGAGACATGCCGCTCGCGTGGGTGGACATGGCTGACATATTCGCTGCCAACCATTTGCTCGATGCTGCAATGAAACATTTCTGCCATCCGCCGGTTGGCATGTGTAATGACGCCGCTGCCGTCAACCAGGAAAATACCGACGCTGGAGGTATCAAAAATCTGTTGCAACAGCGATTCGCGCTCGGCGAGCGCCTGGCGTGCCTGATTGATGGCCGTGATATCGCTGACCATGGCAAACGAGCCATCGAAGCGACCCTGTTCGTCCTCGATGCTGCGCGCCGAAACCAGAAACCAGCGTTCACTGCCGTCCTTGCAGCGCGCCCGGCGCTCGTAGCGGGTGCTCTGGCCTGCTTTGCGCAATGCCATTTGCTGCTGATGATCGGCAACATCTTCAGGAAACAGGAATTCATCAATCCGGCGCCCCAGCATTTCTTCCGCCTGGTAGCCCAGCATGTCAAGCAGCGACTGGTTGACGAAGCGGGTGCACAGATTGGCATCAATGCTCCAGATACCCTCGGTGGCGGTGTCGATCAGCCGGCGCAGATTGGCCTCGCTGTGCTGCAATTGCTGCTGCGCCTGCCGGCGGGCGGTGACGTCCTCAATAAAGCCGTTGTAGGCATAGCTACCATCAGCCATCTGCTGTGGCACCGAATTCAGATAAAGCCAGCGAACCTGCCCGTCATCACGCACGATCCGCATTTCATGGCTGAATTCGGCCAGCGCATCTGACGCGACGCGGTCGGCAGCGATAAAGCCGGGTAAATCCTCCGGGTGTATGCGCTGCAACAGCTTGCCGGCATCCTGCATTGCCGTTTCTGCCGATACGCCAAACAGATCACGTATTGCACTACTGACATACAACACCCTCGGTCGGCCATCCGCTTCAAGCCGGTAGCGGTAAACAGCAACGGGCAGATGATCAGTCAGTGCGTGCAAGTCCTGTTCTGCCTGTTTGGCGGCGGTAATGTCGAAAATCACGCCATCGGCAAACAGCGGCTGGCCGTTGGTGTCGTAAACGGCACGGGCATGCAGCTTGGCCCAGCGCCACTGACCACTGCAATGGCGCACCCGGTATTCGATCACCCAGCCGGTGTGCTGCCTGATAGCCTGATAGGCAAGCGCTTCGATGCCGGGCAGATCATCCGGATGAATCTGCGTGCTGTAGTACATGCCGCCGCTAATGAAGCGGCCGATCGGGTGGCCGGTGCTGACTTCGGTTTCCCCTCCCATGAACAGGATTTTCCAGGGTGATCCCGGCTCACACCTGAATACGGTGCCCGGCACATTGTCAACCAGCGCACTGAAACGATCCCGGCTGGCGCGCAAGGCCTGGGCAACATAACTCTGCTCACGCCGATGGCGAATCTGCTCATGCAGCACCGCAAACAGCAGCAGATTGCCGGTCAGGCCGATCAAAAGCACCTGCAGCGGTGACAAGCTGCCCGGATGATTGCCGCCAAGTGTCGGGCGCGAAAAAAAACGGGCCTCCCAGCGCCTGCCGCCGAATTCAACCGTTGTAATGTGAGGCCTCGCCGCCTGCGTGATTTGAGGCTGATCTGCTGCGTCACTCGCTTTGCCACGATCGCTCAAGCCAGACAGGCTGGTGGTGGCGCCCTCACGGGAATGCTTGCCAAGTGAACTGAACAGCAGCGCACCCTGCCCGGCCGCATCGAGCAACTGGACATCAACCTTGGCATCGTCCGCATCGTAGATGTGCTGCAGCATGTCGCGAGCACGGAAGGCACCGAAAACAAAACCATACAGCGCGGCACGGCGCTGTTCGATGGTGTGCAAAGGCAGCTTATGCCGATACACCGGCACAAATATCATGATGCCTGGTGTGCCACCCTGCCTGAGCTTTAGCGGCACCATTGCGCTCATGGCCGGTTCACCGCTGTCGCGGGCATGATCCATGGCTGTACGGCAGGCGGGATCGCTGTAGCCGTCAAAGCCAATCAACAGACGGTTTTCGGCACTTGGCGGCTCAACCATCTGCACCACCGCATAACGCTCGCGCTGACCTTGCGGCCAGATCCGGAACGCATCACCCAGCCTGGCAGCCTGTGTGACTTGAGACAGATCTGCTGCACCCAGATACCGGCTGAAGCCAAATGCCTGCAATCCGGGCAGGGTGTGGTCCATTTCGAGCGATTGTGAATACTGTTGCCAATCGGTTGCTGTGACGCTGTCACTGGCGTCGAACAGCGCCTTGCCCCCTATCAGCATATGGGTGTAGCCGTGCAGCTTTCCGCGCAGATTACGCGATTGATGTTCTGCCTCTTGCTGCAACTGCAGCCGGATCGACTCGCGGTTGCGCTCCGCAACATCAAGGCTGACCAGCAGCGTTGCCAGCACGGAGCCACCGAGTACCAGCCAGGATACAGCCGGTCGGCCCAAAAACAGTTTCAGTCGCTCGAATAAAGGTTGCAGTGCAATCACGTCAATCACTACGTATGGCCAGACTTTCCAGCATAGGTAGGATTGGCCGGATTTGCAGCGATTCGGGCCTGAAAATGGAGAAGATTATGGCTTGGAGGCCGGACAAAAACAGGCAGGAAAATTGTCAGGTGCAATATGTGGGCCTGCAGAAGGCATCAACTTGCAACACGGGGCACAAAATGCGGTGCCTGTGCAGCCCATACCACAGGCGACATGTCGGACAGCCCGACCATTTACTGGCATTCAGCGGCAAGACGATTTGACTGTCGACCTGCAGGATTGTCTTACAATACAACAGCCCATTGTTTTACAAGGATTTTTTATCAAAAAATACTATGACATTTCTTTAATTAGAGTTTAGACTCCATTCATCAAATCAATAAACATGGCTCGCAGCCAGGGCACACAAAATGCTGAAAACCGAATTGATGACAAAAATGGATTACGCCTGGTACCGCATGGATACCAAACACAATCTGATGGTGATCAATGTGGCAATGATGTTTGAAGGCAAGCCGGATATCCGCGCCTTGCGCCAGACCATCAGCGAGCGATTGGCAGCCTACCCGCGTTTTTCGCAGCGCGTGGTGTTGCAGTACAAACAACCGGTTTGGCAGGAAGTGCCGCACTTCGACCCCGCCAGCCACGTGGAATACCGCCGCCTGCCGCAAGCCTGGGCGCAGGACAAACTGCAGCACTATCTGTCGAGCCTGTCGAGCGTGCCACTGGATAAAAATCGCCCACTGTGGATGATGAGCGTGCTGGAAAACCCCGAAAGCGGCTTTGCCATCGTTTTCCGCCTTCACCACTGCGTGGCCGACGGCATTGCGATGATGCACATCATCAGCCAACTCACCGACGAACTGGGTGCCACTGGCAGACCCCCTGTGCAAGCCGCACCGGCAGAAACTGACAGCATCATCAACCGCAGCCTGAAAAACGGCGCCCACCTGGCCGCCGTGGCACTGGAAACCGGCAAGCTGGCCACGCTGATCAGCGATACCCGCTCGCAAATGAAAGGTAAACCGGGTGGCGCCAAGCAGGTGTGCTGGTCGGAATCGCTGTCACTGGATCAGGTCAAGATCGTCGGCAAACGCCATGCGGCAACCGTCAACGACGTCTTGTGCGGTGCCATTTCCGGTGCGCTGCGCGACTATCTGGCAGAAACCGGCGATGCGGCACATGGCGGCACAATCCGCGCAGCAGTCACACTCAATCTGCGCGACAAGGCCAAGGCACACGAGCTGGGTAACCACTTTGGGCTGATTGCCTTAACCATGAACACCGGCCTGAACGAACCGCTGGCACGCCTGCAACAGGTACAGACCAGCCTGCAACAACTCAAGGCCTCGCGCCAGGCGCATGCCACCCACGCAGTGCTGTCGATTGCCGGCCACCTGCCATTGCCAATGCAACACCTGGCACTGAACATGTTTACCGACAAGGGCACCATGGTGATTTCCAATCTGGAAGGCCCGAGCAGCGAACGTGCGCTGGCCGGCCAGCGCATGACCGACCTGCTGTTCTGGGTGCCACAAACCGGCAATATCGGCCTGGGAATGTCGATTGTCTCGTATGCGGGCAAAATCCGCTTCGGCCTGTTTGCCGACCAGAAGCTGGTACGCCAGCCTCAACGCATGATGGCGCTGTGCTGCGACCACTTCCGCAAACTGGCACAAGCCGTTTCGCATCCGCAAGCACAAGTACAGACAAGTGGCCAGGCCATGCCGCAACTGGCTTGATACCGAGACGCTGTTACGCCCGAAGGCCGGGAAGCGCGAGCCCGGCCGTGAATGTGATACAAGTAAAAGCCCCACAAGCAATTGCTTGTGGGGCTTTTAACTTGCAAAACATTTACTTACTCTGATTGCGGATGATAACAAGCTCATCCACCAGCGGCACCGGCAGCATTACCATTTCAGATTGGCCTTGAGTGCATTGAATGCGGCATCATTCAGCAGCATCAGCTCCGCGTATCGCCCCTCTGGAACATACCAGCCCAGGGTGTACTGGGTTGTGCTGATCTGAATCAACGCACTGGAGGGTGTCGACAGATTGGAGAACAGGCGGTCTTTCAGCTGATCGGCAATGTCTGGCTGATAATCAGCAGGAACTGTCAGCGTGACATACGTCTGCCCGACAAAGGTCCGGCGCACATCCCAGCGCCCTGCCTGCGGCAGATTAACGACACCGTTCGCCAGAGACTGCAACGAAGTTGTACCGCCAAACTGCGAACCGAAATCACCCGACTTGAACCTCACCCCCAGGTTACCGAGCCTGAACCCGGAGGCTGAATTTTCGCCATACAGGCTGACAAGGCTGTCAGGCAACAGGCCATCTTTATACTGCGCACTGTCCTTGATATATGCCAGCAAACCGGATGCACCGACTTTCACCAGACCGCGATAAATCTGAGCGCCATTCGGCCACACAGCGTTCTCGTTATTGAGCCAACGGGCATCGAAGGTCGAACGCATTTTTTCGCCAGCCGTTGGCAACTTGGCCAATCGCCAGCGGAATACATTCACCAACGAACCGAGGACATCTTCACCGGTAGACGAATCATAACGCAGCGAGCCATCAAACAGCGCATCGTTACTGCCCAGCGCACGCATGCTGCGATGTTCCACTTCAGACAAGTCGCTCTGAATAACTGTAGCCAAGCTGTTCGCAACCTGGCCGGTTAAATTACTACTGCCAGCGTCACGCAAGGCAAAATGAGCATAATTGCCCTGAGCATCCTTGAACGGAATCATGTGCACCGCACCTTCACCGATAATCTTGCTCAATGAAGCATTTGCCCCGACAGCCATCTGACGCAGCCGCGCGTCAATCTGATCAGCAGAAAAACCGGGGTCAGAGATGACAAGCGTGGACAAATCAACCAGCCCATCGTTTGGCACCCTGCCTGCCATCGGTGCAACCGACTTCAATGTAGCCTCTACCAGCACGCTCTGTACCTGGGCAACCTTGTCGGCCGGAATGGAGCCACCATAAGCTTTGCTCGCACGCTCCCAGTAGTCAGCCATGGTTGCAGCTGCGATACGGGCGATATTGTGCACACGGCCTGATTCGCTGAGGAATCGCTTCCACTTATCCTCACTCACGCCCCCTGGGCGCTCGGTAATCGTGTAATCCGCATAAATTTCGTAGGTATCGGACAGATTCAGGTAACCACGGACAATACTCTCCGCTTCGGTCCGTTTTAATCCGGGGTTGACCAACATCACCGCCTTGATCATCGACGTCATCGGATTGATCACCGAGTACACGCCGTCTGGCGACTCCATGCGATAGAACCTGCCGACGGCCTTGCCGGTGTCGGCATCAACCGTACTGGGCAGTACCTCGACAATAACCGGAGGCTGAAAAATATCGCGCGACATCTGCAGCGTGTATTTTCCATTGGCATCAGTAGTGGTGACAGGTTCTCCGGGGTCTTTCACGCCATTGCGATTGATATCGGCGAACACCGAGGCGCCTTGCAGTGGCCCATCCAGAACGACACCGGTATAGGTGCTGACACTGGCCGGGGTGTCTCCACCCGAAGAGCCTGAGCCACCGCAGCCGGCAAGCATCACACTCATTGCAGAAACAACATAGACAGAACTGCGCAGTTTGATACGAATCAAAGCAATACCCCTAGAGATTTAACTCTAAATAATGAGCAAAGTATGCCAATTGGCTATCGAAATGTCATCAGATTTCCGATGCACATACCGGCACCCCGCCCGGCAAATGCACACCGGCACCATCACATTGACGTTAAAAACAGTAAATAGTTCAGCCAGATGCATGCGCCAATGAAATACGGCCCGACATGTCTGCCGGGCCGTAGGGGAAAATCCATCCGTCAGGACAAGGAAATCAGTTGATGTAGGGAATGCTCAATGTTGATTTCTGCTCAGCAGAGAACATCAGATCAACACCAAACCAGCCATCACTTGGCTTGGCATACCGGGCATCGCGGGTATCCACCACCAGAGTCAGGTGATGCCCAGCCGGAACGTTATAGGCAGCCATATCCATTTCAACCGGGAAGGAAATGGTCTGACCTGGTGTCGCCCAATGCAAGGAACGTACACCGTGAGTAATCAGCTTGCCCCAGCCCAGCGCATCGACGTCATACAGATAGGCAACCACTTGCGCACGCGGACCGGTCGGCTTGACGTGCATCTGAACCTTGGGCATGCCACGCAACTTGAGCTCACTCGACAACGCCTTGCCGTTATAAACCACGCCATGGTCGCGCAGGACAGCTGGCATCCAGGCAAGAGGCGGCGCACCGAAACCTTCAAGCAAATTGCCCAGCACCGGGATACCGGAGTTGGCTACGGTATCCAGGCTGTTATTGATCGAATCAACGGCGGCATCGCTGCTGACAGCGGACTGAAGGTAACCAACATCGCCTTTGGCACAGAAACAGTTCCAGTCCCAGCGAATCTTGCCGCGGGGAGCAATATTCAGCGTCTGGGTTGCCACATTCGGCGCCGGCCAGCTTGCCAGGCGTTCACGGCCCGGCTTGTTCTCAATCTCCATATCGACTTGCGGCTCGTTCATGATGCCGTTGTCTTTACCTTTCAACCAGTAATCAAACCAGCGATGTACCTGCTCATACTGATAATTGTCGATGCCCAGCAACGCGCCCGGCAGCTCTGTCGCAGCGTGCCAGCCCTTGTTCAGCAACATTTTCTTCGGCCCCTGCAACTGGCTGAACATTTTCAGGCTGGAATTGGGGGTAAACATGTCATCCTGATAGTTCTTGCTGTAGAACACCGGCGCACGACGCGCATTGATCTTGGCCACCTCGCTCAGCGGCGAACGCAGATCGGCCCAGGCCTTGATTTCCAGCACCCGCTGCGGCGTGGTATCGGGGTTTTTCAGGTCGGCACTGATCTGGTTGAGTTCATCGGGGATCTTGCCGGTAATCGGCGCAGTGCCGACCAGCAGCGTAGTCGATGCCAGATCAGGTGTATCCTGATAATACAGCTCATCCACCAGGCTACCCCAGCCCGACAACGCGGCAGCAGTCTTGATACGCGGCTCGCGGGCCAGGCCCAGCAAGGAAATGCCGGCTCCGTAGGAAATACCGCTGATAGCCAGGTTGTTCATGTCGGAAGGCAGATTGGCGCCGACATAATCGACCACCGAGCTGACATCGCGGGTGTCATCCGGCGATGCGGTGCCAACCAGGCCTTCGGATTTCCACCAGCCACGGCTGGCGTATTCGATGACGATGTAGCCGTCTTTGGCCAAACGCTGCGCTTGACCGATATATTCCCATTCCGGCATCACCCAGCTGTTCACCATGATGATGGTCGGAAATTTCTGGCCGGCACTGGTGATTTTCGGCAGAAAGACATTGGCAGTCAGTTTCAGGCCATCGTGAGTGGTAACGGTAATATCGTTGACCCAGCAGGTGCCATCGTAGGGCGAAATTTTGCCCGGCGAAGTCAGGAAACTGACATAGGCTTCACCGGCGGCAACCGGCTTGCATTCAACGGCGGCAAACGCCGTGGTGGTGATCACAGACAAGCCGAGGCCTGCCAACAAACGGCATACAGGTTTCATGATGTCTCCTCTTGATGATTGTGGTAGTGCTTTACTGACGAAAGCTTGTTGCCTGCCGCAAAACCGGGTTCGGATTACGACATTGGAGTAATTAATCTAAAAGCAAAAAATAACATTGTCAAATGCAATTACAAAGTTATTTAAATCGTAAACA
>JACCDG010898752.1_pt1 | contig 14942 bp, 14 predicted proteins | sample 7442471 | NCBI WGS metagenome assembly JACCDG01 (sample SAMN15323444, study PRJNA562643) | freshwater metagenome | isolation source: river surface water | place: USA:Blue River Watershed | collected 2017-08-17
CCGTTTGCATTAATATAATGGTTCAATTCCGTTTCACTACATTGCACCATAACATTAATAGCAACGGCATTTACCACTGTAAATATTTTATTTGGATTGGATCAAATAAAATATAACATTGGTATAAGAGCGGCAGGAACGGAATAATACCGATTGGAAATATGTATTAGGCCAATTCTTCTTTCAGTCGATCGGCCTAAACATATTTATACAATTTCCCGTTCACATGGGCATGAATATACCTTGGAGTTCCCATTAAGAAATTGAAGTTGAGAGCCCTACAGGCTGAATACCGAAGGGATAAACACCCTGACAAAGAAAAGATCCGAAAGGCAGATGAGGCCGGAATTTACTAAAGTTCTTTTACCTTTGTAGTGTACGTACACCTTGGAAGAAACCCGCAGATACCCCTTTACGTTTATTGCCCTGAGCATATTACTGGTGCTGTTGTTTGTACTCGACCTGTTCTCAGGCACGGTATACATTGCACCGACCAAAGTATGGGAAAATCTCTTTTCGGATACCGACCCGGTTTACCATCAAATCCTTGTGAATTTCCGCTTTACCAAGGCACTTACTGCGCTGCTTACGGGCATGAGTCTTTCACTTTGCGGTATGCTGATGCAAACACTTTTTAGAAACCCGCTGGCCGGCCCGTACGTACTGGGTATCAGTTCCGGAGCCAGCCTGGGAGTAGCTTTGGCTATGATGGGGGCAGCCGCACTGGGTATGGACATGTCTGCTTTTTCGGGTAAGGCGGGTATTGCGCTGGCGGCCTGTACCGGTGGTTTCCTCAGTGTACTGATGGTATTGGGTATAGCCCGTCAGGTAAAAAGTAATATTACATTATTACTGGTGGGTATGATGATCGGGCATATAACAGGTGCCCTGCAAGCCGTACTGGAATATATCGGCAACGCTGAAAGTGTTAAGGGTTTTATACTCTGGAATCTGGGTAGTCTGGGTAATGTGTCGTACAACGAACTGGGTTTATACCTGCCGGCCATATTGCTGGTATGTTGCCTTGCCTTTACTTTAGCCAAGCCCCTGAATGCGCTTTTACTGGGTGAAAACTATGCGACTTCTATGGGTGTAAACCTGAAAACCACCCGCATTAAAATAATTGCACTGAGTGGTATATTGGCCGGACTCAGCACAGCCTTCTGCGGGCCTATTGCCTTTATTGGCATTGCTATTCCGCACCTGTGCCGTATGTTATTTAAAACATCTGACCACCGGGTACTTATTCCTGTTAACTTATGCTGCGGCGCCATTGCCCTGATAAGCTGCGACATTATCAGTCAGCTACCCGGCACAGGGTTTGTGTTGCCCATTAATATTGTTACTTCATTAGCAGGGGCACCGGTAGTTATCTGGATAATTTTAAAAACAAAACCCCTGAATTGACAAATCTTCCCAATATATCACTACACCTGAAAGAGCTGTATATCGGTTACCGTCCTGAAGCACCCTTGATTCGCAGACTTAACCTGGAACTAAAATCGGGGCTTTTTACCGGCCTTGTGGGCAACAATGGTACGGGCAAATCTACCTTGCTGAAAACACTTTGCGGACTTATTGCTCCTTTATCGGGTACGGTGCTGCTGGAAGGCCAGAACATGCTTCAAAACAGCAGCAAAGAGCTGGCGCAACTGGTCAGTGTGGTGCTTACAGACAGAATAGAGGGCTTTGATTTCAGCGTATGGGAACTGGTTAGTACGGGCCGTTATCCGCATACCGGATATTTCGGTAAAATGACAACATCCGATGAAGGAATTGTTGAGCATTATATCCTTTCCTGTGGTATTCAACACATCCGGAATAAAAGCATTAATGCAATAAGTGACGGGGAGCGGCAAAAAGCCATGATTGCAAGGGCACTGGCACAACAAACACCGGTGATGCTGCTTGACGAACCCACGGCTTTTCTGGATTATGCTTCTAAGAAGTCCATTACCTTATTACTGAAAGAAATGGCCCGAAAGGAAAATAAAATTATATTACTCTCCTCTCACGACCTCGACATCCTGCTAAAAAACGCAGACACTATTCTTTATCTTGAATCCGGGCACTGTACCCTTCGGCAACCCGGCGAATTAATTAAACAATTACTGGTATGACCCCTGCTTTTATTAACTGGAGCGGCGGAAAGGATTGCACCTTTGCCCTGCATAAACTACTCGAAGAAAAAAAATATCAGCCCGAATTCCTGTTCACCACCTGTTCAAGCGATTATCAGCGGGTAAGTATGCATGGTGTAAGAAAAGAATTAATTACACGCCAGGCCCTGTCTATGGGCATCAAATCCAGAAAATTGTATATACCGCAGGATCATACCATGGAGATCTATAATAAATTTATGGCTCATGAGATGCAACTTATGAAACAAAGGGGAATAAATCATGCCGTATTTGGCGACATTTTTCTGGAAGACCTTAAGAAGTACCGCGAACAAAAACTGCACGAAGCCGGTCTGGAAGGTGTTTTTCCTTTATGGAAAAGGAATACAACAGAATTGTTGCGGGAGTTTCTGGCTCTTGGTTATAAGACCATGATTATTTGTATTAATGCTAAAAAGCTGAACCCCTCTTTCTTAGGGCGAACTATTGATGAAGATTTTATTAATGAATTACCATCCGATGTGGATTGCTGTGGTGAAAACGGAGAGTTCCATACCTTTGTGTATAACGGGCCTGTTTTTAAAAAAGCCATCGCTGTAAAAACCGGCGAAAGGGTATACCGCGAATACAAAAGTAATGACCCCACGCACGACACCGGATTCTGGTATTTGGATTTACAATTGCATGACCATTAAAGTAACTAAACTTCACCAGTTTCAGGGGCATAAGGGCAGTATATATGCACTGGCTGAAGGTATACACCCACATACTGTAATTAGCGGCAGTGCCGACCACTTGTTGGCGCAATGGAACCTGCAAAGCCTTCAGGCCGATACATTTCATGCCAAATTTCCGGCCACCATTTATGCTATTCTTCCGGTATATGAACTAAACCTTTTATGTGTGGGAACTTCGCCCGGTCAATTGCACCTCATCGACCTTAAACGAAAAGAAGAAATAAAAATCCTTCATTTTCATGAAGCCGGCATTTTTGACATTAAAGCTTCTCTGCGCCACCAATTGTTGTTCAGCAGCGGAGCCGATGGTTGTTTGAATATATACGACCTGAATAATTTTAGCCACCTGAAAGCCTATAAACTTTCGCAACATAAACTGCGCAACATAGCCATTGATGAAGCCTGCAATGAACTGGTAGTAGCCGATGGCAGTGGCGCTATTCATGTGTTTGAACTACCTCAAATGGCTCTTAAGCAAACATTTACAGGTCACCGGCTTTCCTGCAATTGTCTATGTTTTCATCCTAATGGAAATTATTTGCTCAGCGGAGGCCGCGATGCTCATCTGAAGGTATGGAACAGAAAAGAAAATTATGCACTGGCAAAATCCATTCCTGCACATAACTTTGCCATTTATGACATAGTTTATCTGGAAAGCCCTGGTTTGTTTGCCACCGCCAGCCGCGATAAAACGGTAAAGTTGTGGGGCGGCAACAATGTGGATTTTATACTACGGCTTAATAAAGAACAATTTAACGGACACCTTAATTCGGTAAATAAGCTCTATTGGAATAACGAATTGCAAATTCTTGTTTCTGCCGGAGATGACAGAGGTCTCATAACCTGGCAGATCTCATCAGACTAAACGTCTTTACCACATTTTGAAATTATTTCTTAAAAATTCTGCCAGCCACTTTTCTTTGGCAAAGTCTTTTTCAAAACGTGCCTTCATTTCCGTGGCCGTATAAATTTTTCCTTTTACTTTTTCCGGTCGTAAAAGACTCACATCCTGTTTGGTAAGCTCTACCTGTTTGGCAAAATAAATTACACCGCCATCTTCAGTAGCCAGCCCCAGAATAAGTCCGGGCAAGCCGTTATAACTTTCCGGACCAGTACTCACCATAATCTCATTGCAATACCATGCGTATATTCGTGTAGTATCATCGCATTGCCAGATGGCTTTACGGCAGTTAAATCCGGCTATAGTACGGCGACTGTCGGTTATTTTCCATTTTCGTTTACTCAGGCTGTCTTCCATATAAAATTTTTCACTCCAGATGGATTTTACGGAAAACTTCCGGCCTGCATTAAAATTCTGATATACCTGATTTTTGCTGGTGGCCCAACTCATATCTTCTTTCAGGTCGGAATCCTGAGGTTTAAAGGCGGAAAGGCTGTCGTTAAAATACAATTCAAACATGTCAGTTTTGATCCGGTCTTCCTCTTTTATCCAATCACTTATGTTGCCCTTGAATTTTTTATATAAGTTGGTTTTGCGCTCATACACAATCTTCCCTTGTGTAACCTGCGCTTTCAGCAGGTTTACGGCAAGAAAAAACACCATGGCAACAGTTTTAAAAATCGTCTTCATCTTCTTTGGCTTTATTGCTGTTAAATTTCCATACGGCTTTCAGCAGAAAGTAACGGCGGATAATAGTAGTTTTAGTATCTGTAATTACATTGAAATCGACACTTCGGTTGGCACTGATGTTTTGATTGAGGATATCATTGGCTACAAGGGAAATAATCAGGTTCTCTTTTTTGAGAAAAATCTTATTCATACTGGCATTCAGTATAAAGTAATTAATGTTATAACCATTGCTTCGCCTGCTGTTAATTGTATAATTGCCGTCGCTTTCTAAAGAAAAATTCTTTGGCAGGTTCAGTTTAAAACTACCGGTATATTGTTGTGAAGAATAGGGCTTATTACTTTGGTTATTGAGGGTGGATACAGGATTGTTATACGAATAATTGGCTCCAATAGCGGCTTGTATTTTTTCTTTTTCCAATTGTAAGTCCAGTCCAAAGGTGCCCGAAGCTTCTGTGGTAATATTTTTCTCCCGATTGATATAACTTATGTTATTACGGTATCCGGCATTGATTTGGGGGTTAAGCGTAAGCTTTCTGGATAGCAAAGGTATCTGTCCGCCGCCATACAGGTAAGCATTATAATTTCCGTTTACGTTTAACGGTTCGGAAATGGAACGGCCAATACTATCGTAACTTACTGTTGTTGTAATCGCATTGTTAACGGTGCTAAAGGAAACACCCGTCCACAGATACCGGCTGCTTAGGGGCTTAAACGTGTTATAATTGACATTAATATCCTGAGAAAAAGAAGGCTGCAGGTTTGGATTGCCCAACACTACTTGGTTGGGATTGGTATTGTCTGGCACAGGTTGTAATTGGTTGAGATCGGGGATTTTAGAACCGGTTTGATAGCGTATGTACAAACGTTGGTTATCGGAAAATTTGTAAGAGAAACTCATAAAAGGCAGGACATTGTTTACCTCCTGTTTTATGGTTTGCCCGCTGATGAGATTAATATTACTGATACCAATATTTCTCACCTTCGTTCCTGCAGAACAGGTCATTTTTTTAACTTCGTAAATCAGCTTTATGCCGCCGCGTTGTGCCTTACGGTTATTTTCAAATTTATTGCTGAGAGTTTTATTCTCTACGGAGTAAGATCCGCCTGCAAAATCAAGGGTCTTCTTCTGCTGTAAACCCTGATTCAGCGTATAATCATAAGAAAACTCCAGTTTAAATTTGGGCGTAAGTGGCTCTGTATAAACAGCAGCGGTATAGTGACTAAGAGAATTGCTCTGCTTTAGTTTTTGCTGATCAATACTGCTATTGATACCGTATGAAATATCGGCAAAGGTGTTGGCAGAGATAAGGAAACCCTTATTGTCGGTATTTACCTGGGTGTAGTTGTAATTAAGCACCAGTTGCCTGCCTTTTTTTCTGAATTTTCTGGTGAGTTTAGCACTACCTTTGAGGTCATTGACTTTACTGCTGTTACTATTTAATACATTGGTATTTCTCGAAAGCAGTCCGGCTGCACTAATAAAATCAGTTAGTTCAGAGTTATTGTCATTTGCACCCGTCAGGTTTACTTTAGGTTGCAGTTCCAGTTCGGTGAGCGAATCGAGTTTTTGACTAATAGAAAAATTAATGGAATGAGTGTTGTTTTGTTGGGTACTCCTGTTGATTTGGGTGGTTTTATACGTTGTGTCACTCAGGAAGTATTGCGAGGTTTGCGTAGTTAGGGCATTAAGTAAAGCGCTCCGGAAGGTATAATCAAAATTCAGTTTGGTTCTACTGCTGATTTTATCGCTGTAATATATACCCGATTTAAGCGTGCGGGGTATACCGGAATTATCGTTACCCATCGAGTACCAGGTGTCATCTTCATCCTGCCAGTACTGCATTTCATTATTCAGCCCGTATTTATTTATCTCGTCCCAGTTGAAAGAAGATTTAGGTGTATTGCTCCCAAGCGCAAAAACGGATATTTTTTGTTTGCCTTTAAACTTGCTGGCAAGTAACTCACCCTCGTAAAATGTTTGCCCGTCAGCAGCAGCGCTGAGCTTCCCGAAATAACCCTTTTTTGCATCTTCTTTTAGTTTCAAATCCATCACCTTAATCGTTTCCGATCCATTATCGCCGGCATTTTCGTTTTTTTTGTCATACACCTGCACTGATTCAACCGCATTCGCACCCAGGTTTCGGGTAGCAATGGTAGGATCGGTACCAAAAAACTCATCACCGTCCACCAGCACCTGATCTACTGCTTTGCCCTGGGAGGTAATTTTACCATCGGCATCTACCTTAATTCCGGGAAGTTTTTTCAGAAGGTCTTCTACGGTGGCGTTTTGTTTTACTTTAAACGAGTCGGCTGTATAAATGAGTGTGTCGCCTTTAAAATATACAGGATCCTTATAGGCATAAATAACCACCTCTTTCATGTCCACACTTTTTGGTGGAAGAATGATTCTGCCAAAGTCAAAATCCTGATAAGCCAAACTACCAAGTGCGATAAAATACTGGTCGCCAAAACCAGGATGAGAAATAACAACCTGATAGGTATCAAGTGGCAGCTTTTCCAACTTAAAAACTCCGTTTTGATCGGAACGGGTAAAGGCAACGAGTGTGGAATCACTGAGTTTGGTGGCCATTACCACTGCATACTGCAAAGGTGTTTTGGCTATAGTATCCTGTATGTGGCCAGAAATGCTTACAGATTGTGCCCGCGAGGCAAAGAGTTGAGTTAGAAAGAATAGCGTATATAGATAGCGCATAAAGATTTTGCCAAACTTAATTTTGAATTTTATGAGTATATAATACCATATTCGTATAAAGTTACAGCAATATGTTATTTTTCTTTGGCCTTTTAAGTTTTATTAACACTGTGAATGAAATGGCAATGGCGTATTTTAAAACTCGAGTTATGCCGCTTCTGTCTCTTTCAACTATTTCTCATAACTTCGCACAGAGTCATTCTATCGCGGTTGAACGAAAATTCAACTGAGGAAAGTCCGGGCAACACAGAGCATCCTGCTTCCTAACGGGAAGGGTTACGTTTAGGCGTAATACAGCAAGTGCCACAGAAAATTACCGTCGCGGCTTAGCCGTGATAAGGGTGAAAACGTGAGGTAAGAGCTCACGGATAGTTGCAGCAATGCAGTTATCGGGTAAACCTCAGGAGTTGAAAAACCAAATAGGTTGCAGGAATGGGGCTGCTCGCTTCTGGTGCCTGGCACCACTGCAACGGGTAGGTTGCTGGAGCCTGCCGGCGACGGCAAGCCAAGATAAATGATAGAAACCGGTGGCTTTCGGGCTGCCGGAACAGAACCCGGCTTACGGCTCATTTTTTTAAAGAACAAAACCGGCTTAAGAGCCGGTTTCTTTTTATACTAATGTTAAGGGCAATACCGTTTGGAATTTGTATTAGTCCAATTCTCCTTTCTGTCGATTGGCCTAAACATATTTATCCATAGGCATTTACCAATGTAATACACGAAACTGTTTTGGACTGTTTCTCGTTAACACTGGCATAAATAGTCCAAACGGTATTATTCGCTTAGATCAAAACTCTCGAGGAACTTGGTGGTATAATTACCCTTGCGGAATTCTTCGTTCTGCATAAGACGCAGGTGAAAGGGAATAGTGGTTTTTATTCCTTCTATTACATATTCGCTCAGCGCCCTTTGCATCTTGGCTATGGCTTCTTCACGGGTCTGTGCTACTGTAATCAGCTTACCAATCATACTGTCGTAATTGGGAGGAATGGTGTACCCACTATACACGTGGCTATCCACCCGAACACCATGACCACCCGGCGTATGCAGGGTTGTTATTTTACCGGGTGAAGGCCGGAAACCATTGAAAGGGTCTTCGGCATTGATACGACATTCAATAGCATGCAGTTGTGGATAATAATTTTTGCCGGAAATAGGCACACCCGCAGCAACCAGTATTTGTTCGCGAATAAGATCATAATCAATAACCTCTTCTGTTATAGGGTGCTCTACCTGAATACGGGTATTCATTTCCATAAAGTAAAAATTACGATGCTTATCCACCAAAAACTCCACTGTTCCGACACCTTCGTAGTTTACGGCCAATGCTGCTTTAATAGCCGCTTCGCCCATAGCATCACGAAGTTCGGGTGTCATGAAGGGCGATGGGGTTTCTTCCACCAGCTTTTGATGACGGCGCTGCACGGAACAGTCGCGTTCACTAAGGTGACAAGCTTTTCCGTATTGATCGCCTACAACCTGTATTTCTATATGGCGGGGTTCTTCAATATATTTTTCCATGTACATGGCGCCATTTCCGAAAGCCGCTTCAGCTTCTTTGCTGGCCGATTCGAAATGCGCTTCCAGTTCGTCTTCTTTCCAGATAATGCGCATACCACGGCCACCGCCTCCTGCAGTGGCTTTTATAATTACCGGATACCCGATTTCCACCGCTTCCTTTTTGGCTTGTTCCACACTTTCCAGCAATCCTTCCGAACCAGGCACACAAGGCACACCTGCCCTTTTCATGGTATCCTTGGCAGAAGATTTATCGCCCATGGCATTAATCATGTCAGGCGAAGCTCCAATGAATTTAATCCCGTGATCTTTGCATATTAGTGAGAATTTGGCATTCTCGGAAAGAAAACCGTAACCCGGATGTATGGCGTCGGCGTTGGTAATTTCGGCAGCGGCTATAATATTGGCCATGTTCAGGTAGGATAGTTTGCTAACAGGAGGCCCAATACAAACGGCCTCGTCGGCAAACTTCACATGAAGTGATTCTTTATCTGCAGTAGAGTATACAGCCACGGTCTTTATACCCATTTCCTTACAGGTACGAATTACCCGCAGGGCAATCTCGCCACGATTGGCAATTAATACTTTTTTAAACATGTTATCTGGTTTGAAAATTAGTTGATTTGAAAATTTGAAAATTAATGGGTTTGAAAATGAAGCCTGATCGAATCAGTCTTTCATTTTCAAATCATCAAACCGGTACATCTTCAAATCAGGAAGGGTCTACAAGGAACAGCGGTTGATCGTATTCTACCGGTGTAGCGTCATTAACAAGAACCTTCACTATTTTGCCTTTAATATCGCTTTCAATTTCATTAAAGAGTTTCATGGCCTCTATTATACATACCGTTTTACCCGGTACTATTTCATCGCCTATATTCACAAAAGGCGGTTTATCGGGACCGGCTGAACGGTAAAAGGTACCGATCATTGGCGATTTAATAGCAATGTATTTACTATCGTCGGCAACGGGAGCTGCCGGAGGTTTTATTTCACTAACAGCAGCGGCCACCGGAGCAACAACAACCGGAGAAGCTGTTTGTGGCACTACAGCAGGAGCCTGTACCACTACTGAGGCTTCCGGCTTTCTACTGCCCGGTGTTTTAATCACAATCTTTATTTCTTTCGTTTCCAACTCTACCTCACTTACTCCCGACTTGGCTACGAACTTTATCAGATCCTGGATTTCGTTCAGTTTCATTTGTATTTTGTTTTTGTTTGTTAGTATAGTTGCTTATTTGTTTGTTCCTTCCAATAAAACCGGTCATCGCAATTTCATCAGTATATTATTTTTTTATCCTGCCTTTCTATTTTTAATATGCCCATTTCACCCACACCGATCCCCAGGTAAAACCACCACCAAAAGCAGATATAATCAGGTTATCTCCTTTTTTCAGTTGCTTCTCAAAATCCCAGAGCAGCAGTGGTATTGTTCCGGCTGTGGTGTTGCCATAGCGTTCAATGTTCATCATAATTTTTTCTTCGCCAATACCCATACGATTGGCCGTGGCGTCAACAATGCGTTTATTGGCCTGATGCGGCACCAGCCAGGCTATATCTTCCGCTTTCAGCTTGTTCTTTTCCATAATGGAAGCCGAAACCTCAGCCATAGAATACACCGCATGTTTAAACACCGATTGACCCTCCTGATAAACATAGTGCATTTTTTTATCAATGGTTTCGTGCGAGGACGGGTGAAGGGAACCACCTGCTTTCATGTGCAGGAAATTCACACCATTACCATCCGACTTTAATTCAAAATCCATAACGCCCAACTCTTCTGTTGTTGGTTCGAGTAATACCGCTCCGCAACCGTCGCCGAAAATTACACAGGTAGCCCGGTCAGTAAAGTCGAGTATACGCGACATCATATCGGCACCTACTATTACTACCTTTTTATACTTCCCCGTCATGATGAACTGCGAGCCTGTAGCCAGGGCATAAATAAAGCCTGAACAAGCTGCGGACAAATCATAACCCCAGGCATTCTTTGCCCCTATTTTTGCACAAATTAAGTTAGCTGTAGCCGGAAATACCATGTCTGGCGTCACTGTTCCACAAATAAGCAGATCTATTTCTTCCGGCGAAATGCCTCTTTTTTTACACAATTCCAATACAGCTCCCACACCCATATCGGAAGTAGCCTTGGTGGGATCATTCATCATTCTTCTTTCTTTAATACCTGTACGGGTAATAATCCATTCGTCGGTGGTATCCACCATCTTTTCCAGGTCGAAATTGGTCACTACATTTTCCGGAACATATCCGGCTACTGCTGTAATAGCGGCTCTTATCATGCTTAATTAAATACTTCTTTTATTTTTTCCGGTAATCCGGCATCTACTATTTCACGGGTATGCAGGAGCATGTTTTTAAAAGCCAGAGGGCTGGATATACCATGGGCAATCATTACGTTGGAATTAACCCCCAGAATAGGAGTTCCGCCATAATTCTCATAATTGAAGCGGTCGAAATAATCATCGGATCGATCGCGCTTTTTAATCACACGATAGAAAGCTTCTGCAGTCTTCAGCACAACATTACCCACAAATCCTTCACATACTATAACATCTGCTTTATCATTGAACAGGTCGCGCCCCTCTATATTGCCAATAAAATTAAAATCCTTACTGTCCTTCATCAGGCCATAAGCGGCCTGAGCCACAAGATTGCCCTTTTCGGCCTCTTCGCCAATATTCAGCAAGCCCACCTTGGGTTTATCAATTTTATATACATGCTGTGCATACAGAGAACCCAGAATACCGAACTGGTATAACACATCGGGTTTGCAATCGGCGTTGGTACCCACATCCAGAATAAGCCCACAACCACCATTCAGTTTAGGCAGCACGGAGGTAATGCAGGGCCTGATAACACCAGGAACAGATTTAACTGAAAACATGGAACCTACCAGCATGGCTCCGGTATTACCAGCGCTGGCAAAGGCATGAAGTTGTCCTTCTTTCAGGTATTTAAAGCCAAGGGAAATACTGGAATTGGGTTTTTGGGAAAATGCTTTAGTGGGATGTTCCCCCATTTCTATAATGTCGGTGGCATGAATGTATTCGAACAAATCCGCACTTATCCCGTGTTCACTAAAATGCTTTTTGGCCGCAACGCTATCGCCTACCAGTACCAGCTTTACATGAGGGGGCAGTTCTTTAGCAGCCAGGATAGCTCCGTTCAGTTCATTAACCGGGGCATGGTCGCCTCCCATTATGTCAAATCCTATTTTCATAAAGTAAGTGTTGTTTCAGTATTCCTTCGGCATTTTCTCCAGAATAAAATTCCAAAATGATTTGCCGGACAAAACGAATACTTTTTCTAAAAATAAGGCGGCTAAGAAACCAAAAATTACCGAGACATCCTATCAAAAAAACACAAAGTTTTAAACGTTTTTTAAAGAAATTTTGAAAAAACGTGATGTTTTAAAGCAAAAAAACAGGTTTTCACCTGTTTTTTTTGTTTTTCGCTGCTCTTATTTTTCAGCCTTTTCCATTACCACTTTACCTTTGTAGTAAAGTTTTCCTTCGTGCCAATGTGCGCGGTGCATCAGGTGATTTTCTCCCGTGGACTGGTCAACGGCTATGGTAGATGGAGTTGCTTTATAGTGAGTTCTTCTTTTGGCACTACGGCTTTTCGAATGGCGTCGTTTGGGATGTGGCATGACTCTGTTTTTTTAATTGTTTTTAAAATTAATGTTTTTCAATTTATCCCATACTGGGTTATTTTCTTCCGGACTTTCAGCTATTGAAATACCTTCGAGGCGGATCAGGGTTTCCTTATCGCATTGGTATTTCTTATCCATTTCACAGGGCACTTTACGGGCCGGAACCGCAAGGCTGATAAATTCATACAAAGGCTGAGCAATATTCACTTCGGTAGCACCATGCGGCAGCACCAATATTTCGTCGTTGGTTTCGGAAGCATCGCCATTCTTTACTACCAGCGATTGCCGGCCGTGAATGGGTATGTCGAAATCGGCCAGGCAACGATCGCAGGCTACACCAATGGTGCCGCCAATGGCAAAGTTCAGGGTAAGCAGGTTGTTTTGCTTAAGCACCTCCAGCTTTACAACAATATTGGCCCGGGCTACTTCAGAATATTCAAAGCTTTCAAAGAACCTATCCTTTACTTCAAATTCGTATTCATGTGCACCAACACTTAATCCTCCAAACTGAATAACGAATTCCTTGTTTCCCATCTTGTTAAAAAGGGAGGCAAAGATAGCTTTTTTTGATAAAAACAAAAAATTTACGCATGATTTTAGCCCGTAATATAGAGCACTTAGTACTTTTGCAGGTATAACATGGCCGATTACCCTGCTCAACTCCAGTCTATTTTACAAAGCCTGCCCCCTAATCCGGGCGTATATCAGTATTACGATCAGGAAGGCCGTATATTGTATGTGGGTAAAGCCAAGAACCTTAAAAAGCGGGTGCTTTCCTATTTTACCAAGGAACACGACAGTGGCAAAACGCGGGTTCTGGTAAAAAAAATTGCCGACATTAAAACCATTATAGTAGATACCGAACTGGATGCCCTGCTGCTGGAAAACAACCTGATAAAAAAATATCAGCCACGCTACAATGTATTGTTGAAAGATGATAAGACCTACCCCTGGATATGTATAAAAAAAGAGCGCTTTCCAAGGGTATTCTCCACCCGGCAACTGATAAAAGATGGTTCGGAGTATTTCGGCCCTTATGGTTCCGGAAAACTTATGCATACCCTGCTTGATATGGTTCGTCAGCTATACCCACTGCGTACCTGTAATTTTGAACTGAGTGAAGCCAACATACGCAAGCATAAATTCAGACCCTGCCTCGATTATCATATTGGTAAATGTAAAGCTCCCTGTGCAGGTTTTCAGCAGCAGGAAGAATACGATGAACACATACGCCAGATACGCAACCTGTTGAAAGGTAATTTTACCAGCACTCTTCGCGAATTAAAAGAAAAGATGAAGATTTGTGCCGAGAACCTGGAGTTTGAGAAGGCACAGCTTATTAAAGAACGGATAGAGCTACTTGAAAAGTATCAGGCCAGAAGTACCATTGTTAATCCTGCTATTAACGATGTGGATGTATTTAGCCTTGTATCGGATGAAAACACAGCTTACGTAAATTATTTTAAAATAATGAACGGGGCGATTGTACAGGGTCATACCGTGGAATTAAAAAAACGTATAGAGGAAAGTGATGAGGAATTATTAGTGTATGCCATACATGAGTTGCGTAGCCGCTTTCAGTCGCAATCGGCAGAAATATTAGTGCCCTTCGAGATTGATTTCGAGTTTAAGGATACCCGTCTGGTGGTTCCGAAAATCGGCGATAAAAAACACCTGCTCGACCTCTCCCTGCGTAATGCTGAAAACTATCAGCGCGAACGGCAAAGGCAGGCTTTACTTACCGACCCTGAAAGGCATACCAAACGGATAATGGAACAGATGATGAAAGACCTGCGGTTAACATGCGAACCCCGTCGTATTGAGGCTTTTGATAATTCCAACATACAGGGAGCCTTTGCCGTAAGCGCCATGCCGGTATTTATTGATGGTAAACCGGCTAAAAAGGAGTACCGGCATTTTAATGTAAAAACCGTGCAGGGTCCCGACGATTTTGCTACCATGGAAGAGGTAATTTACCGCCGTTACAGCCGGGTATTGGAAGAACAACTACCCCTGCCCGACCTGATTGTAATTGATGGTGGCAAAGGACAATTAGGAGCTGCTATGAATAGCTTACAAAAATTGGGTTTAACGGGCAGGGTAGCTATTATTGGCATTGCCAAACGACTCGAAGAAATTTACTATCCTGACGATTCGCTTCCATTGTACATAGATAAGAAATCAGAAACACTCCGGATTATTCAACACATTCGCGACGAAGCTCACCGTTTCGGCATTACACACCACCGTAACAAACGTAGCCGGGAAACTTTTAAAACAGAACTGTCAGAAATAAAAGGCATTAGTGAAATAACCGCCAGAAAACTACTGAGTGCCTTCCGATCAGTAAAAGGTATAAAAGAAAGCACTGAATCCGAATTGGCAGCAGTTGTAGGTAAGGCCAAAGCCCGACTGGTGGTACAGTATTTTCGTTCCGGGTTGGGAGTTGTGAGTCCGGATAAACAGGACTTGTGAAATCCATCAGCTAATTTTTCATCAAACTCTCTGCCCTCAAACAAATTATTTGCTTTTCTGCTTTTTTTTGAATTAACTTTGCATCGTTATGTCTAAAAGGTTTAGGAAAATATTGGCA
>JACCDG010311365.1_pt1 | contig 14939 bp, 11 predicted proteins | sample 7442471 | NCBI WGS metagenome assembly JACCDG01 (sample SAMN15323444, study PRJNA562643) | freshwater metagenome | isolation source: river surface water | place: USA:Blue River Watershed | collected 2017-08-17
CAGAGAGAACTTCTTGAATAAATTTTGCTTTTCAAAAGAAGAGGTTTATAACGATCTTAAAGATAAAATAGCTCAATGCAGTTCAAATGATATAATGATTGAGAAAATACTCCAAGAACTATGCACACCTTCCAGCGATTTAAGCCAAGATAAGTTAAGTGAGCTAAGAGAACTTGTAAACAAAAAAAACCAGCCAATAATATTAAGGGACATTGATGAAGCTTCTTGAAAAAACAAAAAATTTCTTTATTTACACATTTTTCTTTTTTTTCACAGTTAATGCCTATCAAGGGGTATCAGATCAAGACATACAAATCATGGCGCAGGCCGGAGAAATGGGTCTTAAAATCACAAGAGTCTTTTCTATACCCCTTTTAAACTCTTTTTCTAATTTTTCAACAGATTCCGAATATGAATCTTTTTCATTTTTTTTCGTTTTATATGGTCGTCCAACTTTTTTAACAATTCAAAAAAGACAATCTGATGGAACAATTTATTGGTTTACTCGCGAAAAAGAAGAATCTAAAGACATAATTCGCAACAAAGGATCTTTAGATCAAACAGTTTTTCTGCACGACACAAAAAGCCCGCAAGGAGTATTTGCTATTACGTTTTACAAAAACGCAGCGGAGCAGCAGGTCTGCGTATCAGACTTAATAACCAAGAACAATTTTTCGGATGAAAAAATAGAAAAACATGAGCATATGCTAATGGAAAATGAAAAAACAAGAATTCTAGTAGACTCCAAAAGCACTCTAGAATCTGTCTTTTACACCGTCTGCGAAAAAGCAAATTCGTGTATTAAACATGAAAAAGCATTTGTTAATATAGACCTCGACGAATATTTAAGGAAAAATGGTTCAGATTCGCAAGAAGTATCAAACAATCAAGTAGCCCAAAGATTTACCATACACTGCAAAGACGGGCTCGTAAGGTTCAATATCGGAATATTTATGAATCAATTTTTTTCAACAGGAACCATGTATCACTCTACGCCTGCAACGCTTCCTACAACAAAGCTTTTTAGATTGTTTGGAGAGTGTCGCAAAAATATTAAAAAGAAGAATGTCCGTATTGAACTCGACCCTACGTTGTCGGCAGGTGGAGCCCATCTAAAGTATAACGAAAGAAATTTCAATCCGTTATTACTGAAGCTTTCGATCGCAAAAACTTCCACTCTAGAAGGGATTCTTGATTGTATGAATTCGATTTTAAATACTGCTGATTCTCGAATTTCTGCCAGTTCCATAGAAGAACTACGCTCGCTTGCAAAAGAATGCATCGAGGAATACTTTCGCGGAAAAGATGTAGAAATTTTTGTGAAATTTTATCAAAAAAGCAATAATGGTTACACCTCTTTGACCGCAGAAGAAATTATAAAGAAATACAGCTCTATAAGCCAAAAAATATAGACGCGTGATAATATATTTGTTCTTTTGATTTTTTGTAGTATTTAAAACTTTTTGCAACGAAAATAAAAAAAGTGATTGCCCTCCTCGTCGTTATCGCCCGGATGTGCAATACGTTTAAGGATTTCGACAGATAGTCTATAGAAAAATTTTTCTAAATATAAAAAACGAGAAAATTATTTAATGACAAGCCTAGAGATCACTGTTTACAATTGATATCTAATTGCATAAAATCTAAAAGAGTGCCCCAACAGAGTCATCTTTTGCAGTTTTTTAATAACCTATTTCAAAAATTAGCGACACTTTGCCTTGCATTAACCCTGAGCTTGTTTGCCGAAAAACCATTTTATGGCCTGCGTGCAGGAGATCAAGAATTCGGCATTTTTGCTCCACAATCCCTTTCGAGTACAACTAAAATATTCTCTAATTATTGCGAAGATGACAAAAAAAACTACATTACATACATTGTTCCATCAGAAAACTTCGGCGCTATTAAGCTATTGATTGAGAAAGATAAAAAAACAAACAAGGCTAACTGGAAAGCAACGTGTTGTATTAAGAAAGAAGAGTTTTACGGAGAAGGTGCTGACGGCTTTTTTTATCTTTTTAATCCCCAAAAAACCAAGCATTTGTGTTTTGGAATTTTTCGCAAACGTGATCAATTCAAAGATTTGTTAACAGCTGAAAGCATTGATTGGCTAGCAATGTTTTCAAAACCGCTTGATGATCAACTAAAAAAACGAGAACAAATCGAGATGGAAAACATTAAAGCAAAAGCTCTTTGTGATAAAAAAACAACTTTAAGCACAGAACTGTTTGCTTCTCAAGACAAGTCGTGTGTAAAATTTTTTGCAAACATTGATATACAAAAAAACATAAAATATGCCGAAATATTTTCAGAGTCTGGGCAAAATGATTTACTAAAAGAGGTAAGCATGAACTTTGTCTCAAAAGATTTTACAACAACCATAAACGTTGCCAAATATCAAGACAACATTTACTGCGAAACTGGCGATTTGTGTAATTTTAAAAAACCAGCTTTATGCCCAACAACCAAAATGTTTTCGATCATCGGTACAGCGTTTAGAAGAAGTTGTGAAAAAAACAAAATAAAAATAGAAGAATCCCCAAAAGGTAGTTTGAGCAGCACGGCTAAATACAACAAAAGCGACTACAAAGAATGCTTAAACGTATGTCTGTCAGAGAATTGCGATAAAGACACAGCTTTAAACTTCTTAAACGAATTTAGATGTACAAATAATATAATGTCATATAGCTTGATAAAAGAAGCTATTGATGAATATTTTAAACCAGTTGAGGTTGAAGTTTTCTTTAAATTTTACCAGTGGTCTGAGGCAGACAAAATCTATCAATCATTAACCATGAAAGAAGTTCAAGAATATTATCAAAACAACAAAAAAACACTCGAGCAAAGTTAAAAATTAATTGACGTAAAAACTTTTTTTTATAGTATAAATACAGCAAGGCTTCAATAAAAACAACGGAGTTTATGCAGTGTTAAAAAAAGTAATTTTTGTGATGTTTTCGCTGGCTTTCTGTGCCGAGCTATCTCCATCTTTAACGCAAAATTCATCTTGCGATAAAATAACAATTCCTAAGCATATCGAAGTAATACTTCCAGACACGATTTCACCAGATTGTGCAGATGTTTTTCATAGGTTTAACCAAGGTTGCTTTGCAGCAAGCTTTAATCCTCTTTTCATGGAAAAACAAGATTTTACAAGCACAGGATTTCACCTAGAATCATATCACATCTGCACAGACCGAGATTTTTTTACATTTATGATCATAAAAAACAAGAACAGTGGAGAAACTCGCTGGGCAACGCAAGATGGAAAATCCTACACTCCAAATGGTTTTTTATGGACAGAGTTTGAAAATGAATTTTATCGAAAAATCGAAGAGGTTTCTCAGAATATTTTTTTTCATAAAAGAAAAATTTCTTCTGAAACAACTTACTTTAAGTTTTATACTTTTGATAATTCATCAAAAAAATACGTTTCCCTATCTTTAGAAGACCTTCAAAATGTTCAGGAAAAAACCTTTTTCGGAGAAGTTGACTCTTACATAAATGAATACCTTGGCGAAGAAAAAGATGAAGCTGATCATGCTTACACGATAAAAACAAATAAGAACAATCTGAACAAAATAATTATTTATGCCCCAAGTTTAAAAAAATTTTTAAAAAATACAGATTTTATAGTAGTTGAAAAAATAGGATCATTTATCATAGATAAAAACACGACTGAAACAGCAACAGGCAAATTTAGGTTTGTTTTATTCAAATCTCACGATGAAAAAATCTTTAAGTTTGGACTTATAAATGAAAAAGAATGCAATTTAGATTCATTGAAGGAAAAAAAATTAAATCTTTTTGATGCCTCAAAAAATACTTCTATATACCAAATAAATCATGCACACAATATTTTAATTACAAGAGTTTACGCTGAAGACCCAAAAATAAAAAAGTTTAAACCTGTCGATATTGCTGAGATTTTTAAGAAAGTAGCTTTGACACAAGCAAGTAAGTCTGTTGACAAAAAAACTAAAAAACGGTAACACACCTTGATTGCATTTTTATTATTTTTTACTCAATTTTTTGTACATTTAAACGGGAATTACAACATGAAAAATCTTGCATCCCTAAAGCTAGCCCTTCCATGTGAAGTTATCCAATATTTTGAATCTCCAAGCCTAACAACAATAAAAATATCTGAACATGAAAAAGCTGTTACAGCAATTTATGGAAAAAATTTTGTTCTTGCAAATACATTTGCAGGAGAAAATAGCGTAATAAAAAAATTTGTCGTATTAACAAACAGCATAGAGCTGCCAGCATTTTCATTTATTATTGCAAGAAATAAAAAGACCGGTGAATACAGGTGGTGCACCACAAGCATAGAAGATGATATCATAATGAATGCAGAGAACAGTATCTATAAAAGAGAAGATGCGCTGCTTGAAAACATTTTCTTTTACACAACAAAAAACTCGCGCAGAACTTATTTTTTTAAGGTATACATTGGACCAAGCTTGCTATCTTGTTACACAGAAATCACAAACCTCAAAGATATCTACTCGATTTCTGAAGCAAATATAAACGCATCTACAAAAGAGGCTGTAACTCGAGATGAAGTAGAAATATTAGAAGACAATATCTCCGGAGCAAGCTCTATAACAACTTCTAACAATGATCAAAAAACGCACATCTTCACACTTTTTGAAAAAGATCTTAAAACTATCTTAGCTGAAGATAAAGTTGGGAGTGTAACGGTATATGAAAGTGGCGAGGTGAGCGTTTTCTTTCACCTTTCATTTGCTTTGATAGTGATTAGAGACTTTTCCACAAAAAAATCATCTCTAATTTTAGTAAGTCAAAACGCATTAAACAATAAAAATGCTGCGGCTGCAGACCTACTAACTAATAAAATAGAATTAAAAGAAAATACTCTAGAGAATCTCTCTATCGAATCAAAAAAGGAAAATTTAAAAGTTGTCTTCAAGGTCTACAAGCAAAATCCAAATGAAAATAGCATGCACAAATACAAGGCAGTACCAATCAAAGAAGCTATTAAAAATACTACAGAATCTAACTTATCTCAAAACTGCCAAAAGATAAAAAACCTGATTTATGAAATAGGCCTGAAGCCATTTATTAAAAAGGCTTCAGAAAGATAAATGCCTGGTTTCTTGGGTTTTAGAAAAGTCTCGAGACGATCGAGTATTGCGTACAAAATTGTAATACTCGCTACTGGTAGAGCTTGACATCTTAAGGGGGCGTGGTAGGGTGAGAAGGAGCCCTACATATACCTAATGTTTTACAATAATCGAAAACACCTATGCACATGAATAATAAATTTAGAAGTTTTTTATTATCTTTTTTAATTTTATTTATCGCTTCCAATATTACCGCAAACATAAAAAGTGTCCTGCTATTCGGAAATAATATCGCAACAACAGGTGTTTTTGACCCGTTGATAACGTTTGATTTAGATCTAATTAATATAAATTACTTAGAAGAAGGCTTTCACTACAAAAAAAACAATCGTGTAATCAATAATCAAGAAACCCCTATATTAAATATTAATATTAATCACATAGACATAAGCTTGGACTTGCAAGACAAGAGCGAAACATTTAACACCAAAATATTTGCAATAAAAATTCATAAAAATCGGTTTATATTTTGCTTGGTAAAAAATAAAATAACTGGCGAAATTCAATGGGGAACCATGGATGGATTAGAAGCCAAGTTTAACGAATCAATGACTCTTGAACATGTTGACCTTGCTACAACTACAAATAACAAACAATACACCTTTTCCCACAATCCATATAAAACACTCAAGGGCGATGACAAAGTCCCTGTTTGTAAAAAAGCTTGGGGTGCATTAAATGAAAAAGTTCACTTTAATTTTTACGCCGCAGATCAATCAAATTTGCTAAACCTAGAACAAATATTTGATTTTTATCCAAAAAACAGCTCTAGCGCCGACGCAATTAGTGCGAAAACAGTGCTTGCAAAAACGGAAGAGGAATGCTTAAAGCTAACAGATTTTAAAAAATCTCTAAGCAAGCCTTTTTACACGGAAGCAAGAACATTTGAGTGTATGGTATCAGCAATTGATATCGATAACTTCTTTGACACAAGCGCGGCATATTACAAAAAGAATGTTGGATATTTTGTGTGTTCAAAATCTATCAAAATCAGCGACAATAAATCTTACGTATGCTGCTTCTTTTTAAATGAAAAAACAGGTCAATGCAAATGGTTAGCAGTCCCGCAAACATGCTGTGGCGACAAGCATAATTTTGATCTCAAGTTAAACTTGTTATCAAACAATGAACTAGTCTGTGATGAGAATGATCTAAATTATAAAAACATAGAAAAAAATGATAATTTACTACTTTTTTTTGAAACAAAAAAACTAATAAAGAATAAGCAGTCAGCTCCTTTAGAATTATATAAAAACGATAATTTAAGCAGCTACAGCAGTCCATTCTCCTATGATAAAGAACTGAGAAAAAGTAGTGAAAAGCTTATGGCTATTTACAAAATAAGCGAGCACATTTTTGATCTATTACAGTGCAAGCAATCCTCCACATTTTTAAGATTCTATAAAAAAAGCAATTCTGACGACGATAGTTATCAAGCAATTGTTTATAAAGAATTAAAAAATATGCTTACAAATCAGATGATTGATCAAAAAAAGAAGCAGGAAGCTCAGTTTCGCAAAAAACTTATGATAGCATCCGCGATCATCTCTGCATTAGTTGTCGGATATTTTGTTAAAAGGCGCTAGCAATAATACAAGTCGTTGTAAATAGCAGGATCAAACTTGTCTCAAATTGCCAGAAGATAAAAAACCTGATTTATGAAATAGGACAGAAGCCATTTATTAAAAAGGCTTCTGAAAGATAAGTTCTTAGTTTTGGTATTTTGTTAAAAGGCTGATATTATTTTACCTCGTACAATCTTAAAGATAAATGCCTTGAAATACCTCCTAATGGCAACTCAAAAATGCGAGCTAATTAAACTATTTCTGATGCTAATAATCATTCATGCCAGCTTATGCTACAGCACGACGAGCCTGGTTCAAAGCGATCCTGGCTCGGCAGCTTATTCTGAGCACTGGAGCAATTATCGAATTGAGAAAGAGTCTGTACCAAAAAACCCTGAAGACGGCCGTAAAAGCCTCGCTTTCAACGAATTCGTTGTTGACATTTTTACCGATCAATTAAATTTTGAAGATGCATTTAAAAGCACTGTTTACCAAGAGCTATCAAATGCTTTTTTGTTTAAAATATTATTTTTAAATTGGCTACAATTAGAAGGTTGCTCCGCAGAGAAAGAAGAACTATCAAAAAAAATCTTTGTACAAACTATCGAAAGCGGCTCTCCTCAAGAATGCTTAGACTTTTTAATAAACATTGAAAAAAACTTTTTTAATAAAAAGCAAATCCTCACAAAAGACTCACCAACAAAGGAAAAAACTCTCTCAGCAATGACAAGCAGGACCTGTGAAATGCTTGCAAAAAAAGAGATAACTCGGAGCTTTGGGCCATATTTAATAAACAACACTACCTACTTAAGACAGCGCCTTTTCAATAAATTGATCTGGTGTTACAAAGAAATTTGTCCAAAAGAAGATGTCTTGTCTAAAGCTTTAGAAATAAAAAACATTTTGAAAATGGGGCTAGACCAACCATCCATCATAGAGCTTTTGGATAAAGTCGTTAAAAAAGCTTTGCAAAATAGTTTTGAGTTTGCACTTTCTTTTTTAAAAGAAAAAAATATAAGCGCAAGCAAAATTGCTGCCTCTGTCGGATTTGACACATTTCTTCATTTAAAAATCAAGTTTACAATTGACGACTCTCTTGAGATTTTTTTAAATATTCCACTTTCCAAAAATAGTTTTACCAATATTTGCCAAACAAACCATAACTGCAATACTGTTTTGTGTAATAAAAACTTTTTTGCCGATGACAATGTTATAGTTTTTATAGATTCAAGTTTGAAAGGTTAACAAGTGTTAAAAAGAATTAAATCATCGTTGTTTATCTTTATAATCTGTATTTCATCTACAAATCACCCCGCGCCAAATCCCGAAGATTTTGATGAGCCATCTTTTTATAACCCTAAGAACTGGCTAAAATTAAGTGACGGTTGTAACAACACTTCTCATGAAGATAAATTTGTAGACTGGGGAGATATGCGTATCAACAAAAAAGCTTGCTCTACCGAAAGCACTGTTGCAACAAAAATTCTATCTAAACTAATGCTTCTAATGCTTCTATCAAGCGCTTTTTTTATTAGTGTTGTAACAGTTAACAAAATTTTAACAAAGGTTTTTCAAACTCCATAAACAGCATTTGACAGTGCATTAAAAGTAGATATTCTTCCTTATTGAAGGTGTTTAAATTTAGCAAACAGGAAAGCCTAGTGTTACAATCTAACTATTTCAAAGTATTTCTATCAACCACCCTTTTACTTAGCGCATTAATACAAACAAATACACTAAATAACCTGCCTGAAATACACCAACTTCTGCCAGATTCTTTTTTTGACGCCAATAAAAAAGGGGTATTTCAAATACTTCCGGACGGTTCAATTGTAAAGGCGCTTAATCCAAGATGCCTCCAAAAAAGCACCTTTAAAGATTCTCGTTGGCACTTAGAAACTTACCCTATTATGACTGATGGTCACAGATTTAATTTTATGCTTATTAAAGAAATATCGACCGGAAAAATAAAGTGGGCTACCCAGGATGGATTCTCTGTTACCCCGTCTATGGGTGATTGGGGCTTTGAAAATCCTGTATACAAAACTCCTGAAAATCATGATCAAAAATTATTTTCTCATTTTTCTAATAAAACAAATAAAACCTACTATTTTAAATTTTATAGGGAAATCAAAGAAGATAATTATGAGTCTTTAAATTTAGAAAATTTACACAACTGCGATGAAAAAATGTTTTTAGAAGAACTAAGTCTTGTAACCGAGCAAAATCTTCCAGATAAAAATAGCAAAGTGAATCTGATTACCAATTTGAATTGCAACAACAAGAAGCATTATTTAATCAGTTTTACAGTTGAAAATTTTTTTGAAAATGACAACAAATGCAATTCTAATATTAGCAAACTAGTTATATCAAAATATTTTAGTGTAGAAAAAGATTCAATGTTTGGAATTCATCTAGCATTCTTAAAAGATGAAAATGGTTGTTTTAAATTTGCTGCAGTTGGCGCCAGAGATATAAGAGACAATCTTAATTCACTGATAGATGGTACGTTTAAAGATTATATAATTATCGAAGGTTCAAATAAATTATTCTGTTTTGAAAATTTCTTTGAAGGCAAATTCTCTATTAAAATTTATAAAAAATCTTCCGATGGAACTAATTATAACGCAATGACAATGCAAGAGATTATTGAAGAAAAATGTACCATCAAAAAAGCTTCTAAACAATCAACATCACCTTCAGCTCAACCACCAAGAAAAAAAAGTGGCAAGTCCGCTAAAAAGAAAACCTCAAAGCCATCTCCGCGATTTTAAAAAAATCAAAGTTTTTTCTATTCTTTTTTTATTGAAAAAAATATTTTTTTCAATGGTTGTAGCGGTGAGTAAACCAAAAATACCCACCCTGCAAATCCAACTGAAAATAAAAATATTGTTTGCGTCAATGAAATCAGGTCAGTTATCCACAAGCAAGCCAGCGCTACTGCAGTACTGCTAGAGCAAAATGAAAACAATGCAACTTGCCCAGAAGTCATACCTTGGTTTTTAAGGTAAATTCCAAAATGGTGCGGACTTCCGTTGTAAAATGGAATTGAAAGCCTTGATCGAATCAAGACAAGCATAAACATCTCTGCTAACGGAACTGACAAAATAAAGACGGCAAATAAAAGCAATTTAAAGAAATTAATATGCCATAAAAATAAAAAAATACCCGCCGACATAAGCCCAGACATCAAAAGCGAGCCGTTTTCACCGGCAAAAATTCTTGCAGGAGACTTGTTGAAACCCAGAAAAGCAATTATTGCCGCAACAGAAAGCGACAAGAATAAAAAGGTTCCGCCAAGTTTAAGAAAAAATGCTAAAAAAATGAGTCCAAAAAATGATGGTAGAACGGTGCTAGCTAAAAGTCCATCAGAAATATCTATCAAGTTAAAAAGATTGATCATGACAAAAACCGAATAAACTAAAAGCACAAATCTTATGACCCCTATCAAAAATGGGGTAACAAAAAAAAGCGTTAAAATTACTGCTAATACAGAATATAAAATTGATTTTTGGGCCGGAGATATTCTGTAAAAATCATCAATAAAGCCAAAGCATAAAAAAAGAGAAAGTGGTAAAAAAAGATTCAAAAAAACAAGGTCTGAAATAGGAAATCCTATCGCAATGCAAAGAATGTTGCTTGCTATCATCGTGCAAAAAATACCCAGGCCACCAGAAAAAGGTGTTGAGTTTTTGTGTTTTTTAAGCTCAGTGTTTGGGATATCTAGGAACTGCTTTTTAAGAAAATAATTCATGCATAAAAACTGGGCCAAAAGACCTATGCAGAAAGCTGCAAACAAAATAAGCGTGGTTGAAAAATCTAAAAACATTAATAATTTTTTATATCTACATCAACAACATGAATATCAAAAATAAAAAAAAGAGCCAGCATTTTTTGCACTGGCTCTAAAGTTTTTAAAAATTAGTAAGCAGAATATTCTTGGAAGCAGATAACACGATCACCTTCTTGCCACCCAGAAAAGCCTTGACACACAAATCCGCATTCTTGACCAGCAGGAATTTCTTTCATGGTTTTTCGCTCTTGTTGCAAGCTTGTTATTCGACCTTCGCCAACTTTTGCATCATTTCTAATGCAATGAACAACACCCTTGTCGATAAACATGCCTTCAGTGATTCCACAACCAGCAATAATTCCTTTGCCTTTGATATCAAATACCTTTTTAACAAAACCGCGACCAACCTGCTTGAGATGCTTAATTTGCTTAAGTCTTCCAATGAGAGTTTCTTCTAGCAAGTCAGATAGTCGATAGATGATCGAGTCAATCTTGAACTCTGTTTTATTTTGTCTAATTATTTCTGCAGCATTTTTCTCAATATTTACATTCATTCCCAAGATGACCGCAGATGTGTCTTTTGCTAAAATTGCATCTTTTTCATAAATGTCGCCAACAGAGGCTTCTATCACCTGAACAGTTCCTGCAAACTTTGGATTTTTTTTGCAAACATTTGCAACAAGATTTACTAGCGCATCCAAAGATCCAAATCCATCCGCTTTAAGAATTAATCTTAAAATCGGTGCAGAAGTCGCTGCGCCTTGAGACATGTTAGACATACTAACAGACTGAGCAACAGAAATAAGGTTTGCCTTGAGCTTTTCTTGTTGATCTTTAATTGAAGAAATTTGTGCAGCAGATGCTTTATAAACAAAATCACCGGTCTTTGCAACCTCGCTCAAACCAATAATTTTTACTGGCTGATACGGTCCAACTTTAGCAATTTTTTTACCCGTCATGTCTGAAAGAGCTTTTACCTTGCCTGTAACATTGTCAGTATAAACAAACTCTCCAACAGCAAGGGTTCCTTGCTTTAAAATCGCAATCGCACAAGCACCAAGACCGCGTTCAACAAAAGACTCTAAGACAAAAGCCTTCATAGGAGCAGCTTTAGATGTCGTAATATTTAGAAGCTCAGCTTGCAGTGCAACCATTTCTAGCAAGTCGGTCACGCCTTGACCTGTTTTTGCAGAAATCGGCACACAAACAACATCTCCACCCCAATCTTCAACGATGATGTCATACTGCGCTAAATTTTGCTTGATTTTATCAACGTTTGCCGTGACACCTGGTTTATCAACTTTATTGATGGCAACAACAATTGTAGCACCCATCTCTTTTGCGGTTTTAATGCTCTCTACAGTCTGTGGCATAACACCGTCATCAGCTGCAACGATGATAATTGCAATATCTGTTATACCTGCGCCAACTTTTCTCATTGCAGAAAAAGCTTCGTGTCCGGGAGTATCTATGATAATGATTTTTCCATTAGAAACAGTTGCTTCATGAACCCGAATAGATTGAGTAATACCACCTTTTTCTTTGGCGGCGATATTACTATTTCTGATGTAGTCAATAAGCGTTGTTTTGCCATGATCTACGTGACCCATAACTACAACAACAGGAGCTCTTGGCTCGAGATCTTTTGCTAGAACTTCAACTGGCGACGAATCCTTGCGCACCTGGTGACCAACAGAAACATTTTTCGACTTTGGAGCTATTTCGACACCCCATTCTGGCGCATAAATTTCAAGGTCTTTAACTGGAACCAGGTCATTTGCAGAGTAAAATTTTGCTTTTTTGACAAAAAATAACACAAGGGCTTGAACCGTCATTGCCAACATTTTAGCCAAGTCAACAACAATAATTGGAGCCGAGGTATCTAAAAAATCAATCTTTGCTGGAGTTTCAGACTGCCTTTGCGCTGCTGTTCTAGCAGTTTTAAATTTCTTTCTTGAGCGACGTCTAGCACCTTCTTGAACACCAACTGTTTTTTTAGCTTTTACGCTAACAATGCTTCTCTTGTCATTATAGTCAAACGAGCCATCTTCATCCTCATCAACAACGCCCTCTACTACATCGTCTTTATCAAAGACATCTTCTTCATCAACAACAGCAGACTTTGGCTTTAGAGATAATACTGGTGCACCTTGAAGTGCTTTTGCGCTACTGCTTGAAGAGTCGGAGTCTTTTTTAAATTCAACTGTTTTATGATTTTGCGATTTCTTCAGGTCCTGAGACCGAATTTGCTGCGTTTCGATGTTGTCCTCTTTTTTAATTTTTTCCTGTGCAGGATTTGTGTTTTTAATTTCTTCTTTAACCTCTGGCGCAACAACCTTGCTTCCAGCAGCACTATTTTTTAAATTTTTTTTTTGCGAAGGTTCTTCTGCAAGCCGACTTACGCTTGGTTTTGCTGAAGTTTTTTTATCTTGTTGCGACTTCTGAATAAACTGCACAGCCTCTTGACTCAAGACAGACATATGACTCTTTGCAGAAAACTCCGAGTTCTCCAAAATCTTAAGTAGCTCAGGACTAGAAAGTCCAAGACTTTTAGCTAACTCATATACACGCATATCCCTTGCTTACTCCTTTTTTCGAACCAGGACTCTTTTAGGCAATTGTATTATCTAGGCAATTGTATCATCCTGCCTAATTTTTATAGATGCCCCAAGCAGTCTGCTTGCCAATCCAATATTTCCGCCAGACTTACCGATAACCAACGATTTCTGGTCTTCATCAACCCACACTTCAACCAAAGATTTATCTGGAGATGCCAAAAATTTATTGATCTCTCCTGGCTTCAAAGCGTTCTTTAAATTCATTTCAAAATCATCTGTCCACAAAACTAGGTCTATTCTTTCTTGCCCCATCTCCGCCAAAATCGGCTTAATTCTGCTTCCTGCTACACCAACACAAGAACCTACAGGATCTATGTTTTTGGAGCGAGACCTAACCGCTATCTTTGTTTTGTATCCACAAATTCTTTCGGCTTTTACAATCTCAACAAGTCCTTCAAAGATCTCAGGAATTTCTAGCGCAAATATCTTAGCGATGTATTGCGCAGATGTTCTATCTAGAACAATCTGATAACCCTTGTTGCTGTAAGAGAACACTTCCTTGATTGCAGCCTTGATCGGAGTAGAAGATCGACCGTCTTGCAAAAATCCAACATTGCTGTTTGGTAGAAAAGCCTCAACGTCTCCAAGGCTAATAACGTAACCAGCAGCTTCTTTTTTGTGAATAGTTCCAGAAACCAATTCTCCAACCCTGTCCTTAAATGCTTCGTAAACAGAGTTTTGCTCAAGCTTTTTAATAGAATCTGAAATAAAATCTTTGGCAACGATTATATCAACTCTGCCAAGAGAGTCTTTAAGTGGGACCAAAACCTCTTGTCCGACTTTTGCTTTTGGAAAATCAGATTTAGCTTTTTTAAAAGATATTTCTGAACTCTCATTAGTTACATCATCTACGACAGTTTTTACAACAAAAACATCAAAAAACTTGTCGTTGTCTAAATTAGACTTTGGAGATACAGAGATATTTAGAGATGGATATTTTGCTGCGTAGGCTGCTTTTATTCCCTGCAAGACTATACTGAGCACGCTTTCTTTATCTAAGCCCTTATCGTAAACAAGGTCTTCAATAACTTTGAGCAAATTCATGATTTTCAGTCCTACAAGTAAATATTTTTATTCAACCTTTAGTGATTCTACCTCAATAAACAACTATTGTGAAGTAAAAAAAAGCTTATAAATATCAACAAAAAGTATTGGCAAAATTATGCGAAAGCAGAACCCGCGTTTTTCAAAAAAAATAAAAATATTTCTTGACACGTTTTTTTGGTTTTTTGAGTTATGAACATTTTGTCGGTCAGCTATTATTATAATTATATATATATTATATATTAATAGTAGTAGGCTCCGCAAAAAATGTTCATAACTACCCGTTTTCGACCCCTTTTTCGGTTTTTCAAAAAAAATTATGTCGAATTGATGGCTTGTTTGAAGAATGTCAAATGTTTTTTAAAATGTTCATAACTTTGTTCATAACTCATTTTTTTGTTCATAACATGTTCATAACTCTAAAAAGGTCGTAGATTCGTTGTTGTAAAAAAAGTTTTTCCTTAAAACATCGATCATTGGCTCGAAAAAAAAATAAAAATAATTTTTTCAAAAAAAAGATATAAACAAGTTTTGAACAAAATTATAAAAGTTTTGAACAATGTTGACTTTGATTTTTTTTCTGCTATTTAGAACCCGTAGATAATTATTTCAACGTACCTGTTTTGAAAATAGTTGTTTAAAAATTTGACAGAAGCAGACCTAAATTGTAGCATTGATGAGATCTTGATCTCTTTGGCTTCGTGCCCATAGCTCAATTGGATAGAGTACCAGACTACGAATCTGGCGGTTAGAGGTTCGACTCCTCTTGGGC
>JACCDG010157266.1_pt1 | contig 14938 bp, 11 predicted proteins | sample 7442471 | NCBI WGS metagenome assembly JACCDG01 (sample SAMN15323444, study PRJNA562643) | freshwater metagenome | isolation source: river surface water | place: USA:Blue River Watershed | collected 2017-08-17
AAGTGATTGAAGGAAGTGAAGAGACAAATGGACAGGTGAGTATAGACGGAGATATAGTTACCGAAGAAAGCGTTTAAAGTATGGACATTTACAAAGTACAAGAGATCATCAAGACTAGAAACATCGAAGAGTTTGCACTACGAGTTTTAGGTATTCCATTCCACGAAGGACATGTCTACTGGATTAATAACTCTACTAAGATCATCAACATCTTGAAGCCTGCTAACCAATGGGGAAAGACTACCATTGAAGCAGTCAAACACATCTACCATGCAGTATGTAAACCGAAGCTAGATAGATTTAATCCTTCTTTTGAGACATGGATAAATACTCGGTATCAGACTTTAAATTTTGGGAAAACCTATGAGGTTGCTAAAGGTGTTATGGAAGCAGTAATTGATATCACCAATGGAAACTACATGTTGGGAAATGGTCAGTTTAATAAATCTATGTTACAAGATTGGGCGATTACTCAGGTTCTTGATACGCCAAAACTTCCGAAGATTAAATGGTTCAATAAGAGTGAGACACTTATTCGTTCTTATGATGGACTTGGTACTTCGTTCAAGCGTATGAAGTTAGCCTTTATTAGTGGAGATGAGTGTGGAGATATACCTGAATTACAGTTATTTTTAAACGGTACTTTACTTCCTCGTATTTCTTTCTTCAGAGGAAACATTGATTTAGTAGGAACCTCACAGCCAAAAGGATTGGAATACGAACAGATAGCAGAAATCGCTGAGAAAGATGTGATGGAAAATGGGAAAGACTCGTATTATTTTATCTTATCCTATAACAGTAATGAGGCTATGGCATCTGTATATGTGAACAAGTTTATGCCTTCAGACTTCTTGGAAAAGATTGAGAGTGTTGCAGATCCAGAGATGAGAAAGCAGATTATCTACGGACAATATGTAGATTATTCGAAGCATCTCTATACATGGGATGAAGTGAATAATATGTTTCGAAAAGATATTCCCTACAATGCAGAAACAGGGTTAAGTGAAGTTCCTATTGAAGGAGAGTATTATGTTTTCTCAACAGATATGGCTGCAAGTGAAGATGAAACTTCGTGTACTTGTCTACGCTATAACATTCGAAAGACTTTACCTGATGGAACATTCAGAATGTTTCCAGCAAAGATAGTATTTCATAAAGCATGGAAAGGAAATGTATATCCGCTATCTCTCCAGTACGAAATGATTATTGATTACTTTATGAAATTTAAAACGGCATCTCCACTTCGAACAAAGTTTCTGTATGATGCAGGATCATTAGGTGGAAAGAATGCAGAGCAAGCATTTCGGAAATTAAATGGTGTTCCGTTTCCTCCAAAAGGAAGATCATATGCAGAAATAAAAGCTGAGATGTTTGGTAAGGTAAAGTTTGTTCTTGGTAAAGGAAGAGAATTTGAAATTGGTGCTGATGGAAAATTGATTGATAAGAATCCAGAGTGGGGTGGAATTCGTGCATCGTCACAATTAAAAGAATTAAAACGCCAATTAGAAGTTGCAAGTGTTGATGATAAGAAATTAAAAAATGATCAGTTTACATCGTTAGGAATGGCTATTCACTATATTGAAGCTCGTGCTCCAAAGATTGTTCATACTCGGGCTGTATCTTTTAATTATAATCGGGGTATAATGAGATAATTTTCCTTGACATTATTCTTCAGTAATGACTTAATTATATTGCTATGGCTAAAAAAAATACTGGGACTTTTATTATTGATGACGATGTTTCCAAAGAATTAAGAGAAGAGATCTCAGATCAAGTCCTCGAAGACATAGGAAACATGAAGTCCGAATTAGCAGAGCGGGAACCAATTCTCGATAAACGCAGAGACTTCTTTGAGGGTAGACACCACAAATACACCAATGTTATAGGTCAGAGTTTGAAACAGCAAGAAGGACATATTCAGGCTGTATTTAATTACATCTATAAGTTTTGTACCAAACTCCATCAATCACTTACTAATTCTCTTCCTCGAATAAAGATTAAGTCTCGTAATGAGGCTGATCCAATTGAGACTGCACGAGCTGAAGCTGTTGAGGATGCAATCTATAAGATCTTGAATGACAATTTCTTTTTCAATGTTTTGTTCAAGAGAACTTCTATCAATCAGATTCGTGATGCAGATTTTTGTTTACACTGTGAGGTTGTTGAAGACGAAGATAAAGGACGAAGAATTGAAATCTCTCATGTAGAAAACATGGCAAAACTTATGGTGTTTTGGGATGATCAGGCTGGAACTTCTTTCTCAGGAATTGCATTCAAAGACATGTGGACACTATCAAAGATTAAAAGAACTTGGGGTTATACTGCAGAGGCATACCAAGAAAAACCCGGAGAAGGAACTGAGAAAAAAGGATCACATCTTAATGATCAGTTTGGAATGTTTTCTACTTCTAATGGGACTTCTCCATCAAGCGTTCCTACTGGTGAAAATAAAATTCCGAAAGCAGAAGTTATTCCTTATTGGGGATACCATGTTATCGACGGAAAAGTTAAAGTATTAAATTTGATTTATATTAACCGGGAATTAGTACAGTTTGTTGTAACAGATTACAAAGAAATTCCTTGGTGGGTTGGGCATTCATTTATCTCAACAGGTAAACCTTGGAGTGTTTCTTTTATTGATGCATTGGGTGATCCACAAATTGAGTTGAATGATCGTACTGGAGAAGAAGGAGATATGATTCGTATCGGAGCGCATATGAAATTCGTTGCAATCAATATGCCTGATTTCGATGCAGACTCTATTAAACCCGGAACTGGACAAGTGATTTACATCGAAGGAGAGAATGCAGATTTCAAACCACTCACCCCAACTACCGGAGTATTTCCTTCTGAGTCTTATATCAATCGAGTATTGGATCATCTACACAATATTGGTCTACCAAAGATTGCTTTATCTTCTGGTTCAGCTCCATACACAGGAAGAGTTGCAGCGATTCAGTATCAACCTATCGTTGATTTAGTTACTGATCTTCGTATTCAACATGAAATAGTTTTCATTCAGTTAATAAAAACAATTCAACAATATCTGATTGATTATTTTCCAGAGATGGAAACAATGCTTACTGAACATATCATGGATGATGAAACTGGAGAATCGTATGACGGAGAGATGGTTATTCGAGATATAGAGTTTGATTGGGAAAATGTTCTTCCTCTTTCTCGAAGTGATAAGGTTGTTGATGCTTCAACACTCTATGATCGTCATGCAATTTCTACACATACCTATCTTGGAGAATCAGGATTTAGAAATCCAAGTAGAGAAATAAAGAAACTGAAAGAAGAAGCGAAAGATCCAGAGATGATGGCACTTCGAGAAAAATTCTCTCAGTTTAGTACAGGTGCAGTGAAAGCTACTATTGATGCACAAAAGACTGCAGAACAAGAGGCAGAGAAAGCTGGTATAACACAGCAACAAATTGATGGATCAAAAGATACAGGAACACCAAAAGCAAATGCTCCCATTCTTACTTCAGAACAAAATGATGGAAAGCGTGGAGTGATGACAGGGACAGGAACACCAACTGGACAGACTGCATCATTGAAAGGAAATGTTGCACAGACTACTCAGAACATTAATGCTCAACAGGGCGTATAATTTATGTTATGGCTACAACTAAAGCACTCAGTTCATATAAAACAATCTCACGACCTAAAGGTGAGCAATCTTCTTATTTCTCTTCATTAGCTAAAAAACAAGCTTCTGCTGAAGATGCAATTATAGACCAACAATATGCAGATGGAGTTATTTCTGCAGAATCGTATAAGGTTGAGTTAAGTAAGAGGTTGGCAAGAACTTATCTCACTCCACTTCAAGTAGTTACTATTCAAGACAAAATAAATAATGTTGATACTAACCTTGCTGATGCACAAATTGACAATGCTTATGCTGCAGGCAAAATAAAAACTTCACAAGTTCTTGCATATGAAAAATCTAAATTAGCAAATATGCCTGCTACTGATTCTGTTGCTTATCAGAAACAAGCACAACGAGTACAGCAACTTACTGATAAGGTTCAAACTGAGGCGAGAACAGAATTTAGAGTTAAGGAAAATTTAAGAATTGCAAAACTCCCTGAAGACTCAAGTGAAAAGCTATATCAAAAAGCTCAGGCATATGCAGAGTTGGAACAAATGGCAAGGCTTGATGGTGATACTCAAGCTGCAGATACTTTTGCTACACAGAAAATTAATTATCAAAACTCTGCTAAGAGAGCAGGAATAAATGATTTAATTACCAATGCTCGGTTGTCTATTTCTGGTCAACCAACTGAAGGATTAAGCGTTCCGTCTTCAGAAAGAGGTCAAGCATTATACAACGGTCAACCATTGAATGAGAACTCACCGGATGGATCTACTCCTACTGTAGAAGGATCATCGGTTCTGGGAGGTTCAGGTGTTCCAACTAGCGGAGGAGTAGTTTCATCCGGTAGGAGTTCTGGATTTGTAAGTCCTGCAATTAAGAACGCTTTTAAAAGTTTAGATAGAAGTAAAAATACTATTGATCGTTTATACCAAGAAAGAGATCAAAAAGGAGAAATGATTGCAACTTATCAGCAAGCTATAGGAATGGCTGAAGGTGATCAAAAAACTCAACTTACTATTGCTCTTAATAATCTGATAGATGATGTATCTCGAATTGATAATACAATTGCGAATACTTCTCAGGGAATTGAAGATACTATTGTTCGTATTCAAGAAATTCAAGCTAAAGCTGCAGCATCACAATTCTCAAAAGAGTTACGATATAAAGTTGTTGAATCTCAAAAGGCTGAAGATAAATTAGAGAGAGATTTTGCAGAAGGTAAATTAACCAAAGAAGAATACATTGCTAATGGTCAGGAGATAGCAAATAAGAAAGCTCAGTTATTTAATTATGCATCTGATGGTTTTGCTAACTTTGGGAATGATGATCAAGCACAAGCATATCTAGATAAATCTATTTCTATGGAAGATATAGCACAGAATCTTCAGGGAGTTGGAGAGAATATTGGTGATTATGAAACAGTTCAAGTTGATCCGGGTGGTAAAGTAACTAATCTTTTTGGACAGGGATTAAAACCCGGAGATTTTTCTTTGACGAATGTTCGAAGATTAAAAGATTCTGGAGTATTTGATAGTAATTATGTCAATGTTAATGGAAAGTATTATCGTGTGTATTATCCCGGTCAAGGAACTGATAATGAAGGATTTCCAATTTCTTCTGCACTATCACAAGATATTTCTAAACTGAACAATGAAGCATTTGTCTATTTGAATAAAGATGGAAAAGCTGTGAAAGAACCAATTGCATTTATTAATAGTCAGGATGAAATAGGAAATAAAATTGTTAAACCAATTATTCGTGGTGATCTAAATATAACTCCTGAAGGAAAATTCACAGAAAATACTGAAGGAGCAAAAACAATTAAAGGTTTAGATGATGCAATGAAGAAAGGTTTATACGAGGTAGATAAAAAGGGAAATATTATTCGAAAACAAATTACGAGTACACCTTTAGAAAAGGTAACAATGGGACTTGGTAATTTAGAAAATCAAGTGAAACAAAAAATAGTAGAGGCAAAGCGATCATTTGATGATGCTGGTGGATTTCCTAAGATTGGGACAACGAGAAAAATAAATGGAACAACTGTTTGGTTTCCTTTTGATGGAGAACAAAAACTTGGAGCAGTAGGAGAAGCAGGAAAAGTTGCTGTAGATGTAGCGAAACAATTAGCTGGAATTGCATTTGATATTTCTCCTGCAGGACAAGCAGTAAAAGGAATTAAAGAATTAGATAAACAATCAGGAGGATTTTTTAGTAATGCAGCAAATGCTGCTAAAAATCTTGTAGGTCAAGCTGCACAATCAGTAAAGAATTTCTTTATTCCAAAAGTTGAAGCATCTGATAATCCTTGGTTCGACAACTTTGGAACTGCAGTAAGAAATGTTGCACAAAAATATGGAATACCCGAAGGTATTATTCGTTCTGTTGCTGCAGCAGAAACAGGAGCAGGAAGAGAAGAGGATCCTAAGCTTGTAGCATCACATAATTATTTTAATATTGGAGCATTTGATAAAAATCCATATGCAGCACCGGGATATCAAAATGCACAACAAGGAGTAGAAGCATTTGCTAAGTTAATATCTACCGATCCTCGATATGCAAAAGCATATGCTGTAAGAGATAATCCTACACAATTTATTAAAGAATTAGAAAAAGCTGGATATGCTGGAGATCCAAAGACTTATGCTCAAAGAGCAAAAAATGGATATAGTAGTTATTCAGATTTTATTTATGATACTCCTGAATTTAAGAGAGTAGCTACGCCAACTCCAAGTCCAACGAATACACCAACACCTACGAGGGCTATTACTCCTACTCCAACAGTAACACCTTCAAGTAATCAAGGTGGAAGTATCTTGGATGTGTTCCGAAGACCAACAATTACCAGTCCTCTTCCTACAGTTATTGGACCTACAGGAACTCCTACTTCGAAACCTAGCCCAAGTCCAACTAATGCTCCTGTTGTTGTGAAAGCTAATGAGCCTATCTATGGTCCAGTTTATAATGGAGATTCTAACTTCAATGGACAAGTAGATTGGGGAGAATCTAAGGTTGGACAAGCTGTAAACAAAGCAGCTCAGAGTGTGAAGCAGGCAGCTACAGATTTCTTTACGAAGCCAACGGTTACTTCTCCTGTACCTACATCAGTGTACAAACCGCCAACACAGGCGCAGAATGTATTAACCAACTTAGGAAATACATTTAATCAAAATGTGCAGACTGCAAAACAAGTGGCTACACCTATACTACAAACGATTGGGAATACAGTAAGCAATGCAGCCAAGGGAGTTGGTAACTTTCTTAGTAATTCAGCTAATTCATTAAAGAAACTATTTGGATTTTAATATGGGATATTTCGATCAGTTTGATTTCACCGTAAATACACCGGGGAGTAAAACTTATCAAGGAGTACCAAAGACTTATCAACCAACACCAGTCCCTACTCCTGTTAAGCCAGCTCCTATTCTTGCTCCTAAAGCTCCGACTATAAAAGAACGGGCATTCAATATTGGAGAAAAAGTAATGGATGCTTTGGCAATTCCTTCTCAATTAACTGAAAAGTTTCTTACTCAAGGAAAAGGATATGAACAAGTATTAAAAGAAAGAGGAGCTTCTCCTGCTACACAGAAGATTTTAGGATTTGGTGGAAAGGTTGTTCTTGATCCTATTAATTTTATTCCTGTAGCAAAGATTCCTAAAGTTGCTAAATTCTTAGAGAGAGTTCCCGGCGTTGCTAAGGTTGCTGAAGCATTTGGAGATGTTGGTAGAACTGCAGGAAAATTTATTGATGACACTTCGATATTAAAGAAAGCTAAAGATACTGCAGGGAAATTGTTTGTAGAAGGATATGATGTTTCAAAACAAAACAAGTTTGCAGTTGATGAGATAAAAGATATATCAAGAAAATATGCATTGGCTGCAGAACCTAAAGTAGAGGAACTTCGAGGAATATATAACGGAATAAAAAAACCAGAAGCAGAAACACTTGCCAAGTTTCTTGATGCAACTCCACTTCGAAAAGGACAAGCTATCTCGAATGATTTAGTTGATCTTATTAACCAAGTTGGTCAAGAACAATACGATACATTCTATAAACCTCTTGTGGAAAAATCACAGAATATCTTCAAAAAAGAATTAGATGATCTTGTTGCAAGAAAAAGAATTACTCCAGAGATGAGGAGGGAATGGATTGATCGTGGTGGTTATTATCCTCATTCAGATTTTACTCCAGAGAGTGTAGATAAATTTCTTAAAAGTACAGGTGTAGGAGAGAAACGAGGATATTTAAAAGCAAGAAAGGGTGTAGAAGGTTATAGTCTTAATGCTCCTGAAGTTATTGCAAAAAGAGAATTTAGTCAACTCTATGATAATGCAGTTCAGGATACTTTGAAGAATATTAAAGAAACGGGATTAAAGAATGGATCATTTGTAAAAATCGGTAAAGGGAAGAATGTTCCTGAAGGATTTGTTCCATTTATCGAGAAAGGTGGAAAGTATGCGGAGTTCAAAGGATACGCTGTTCAAAAAGACATTGCTGATTATGTTAGAGGCAATCTTGAGGTTGGTGGAAAAAATCCAATATATAAAGCTATAGACTTTTTTAATAGTTGGTGGAAACCCACAGCTACATCATTTAATCCAGCCTTCCATGTACAGAATGCAATTGGAAATACTTCAAACATTATTCTTGGAGGAACATATAATCCTAAGAGATTAGCTCAGTCTGTATTTGGAGGATTTAGTCCTGAAGAGCAAAAGATCGTAAAAGAATCTGGAATACTTTCTAAAGGAGTTTTTAGTGCAGATATTTACGATAAGTCTTTAGCTGATCTATCTTTAGATGAATTTACTAAAGCAAAAAATACTATCGGCAGATTAAAAGGATTTGGAGAATCTATTGAGAATAATGCTCGATCTGCATTCTATTTAGATCAAAGGGCTAAATTTTTACGCCAAGGATTAGATGAGGTAACTGCAGGAAAGAAAGCTGTTAAACAAGTAAATAAATATTTATTTGATTATCAGAATGGATTAACAAAATTCGAGAAGACTCATATAAAAAGAATATTTCCTTTCTATACATGGGCAAGATTTAATTTACCATTACAGCTAGAATCTATAGTAACTCAACCACACAAATATGCATTTTTATCTAAGTTGGATAAAGAATTAAATCCTGAAGGTGATCCAGAAGGAGATCAACCCGGTATAACTGTTCCTCTTCCATTTAATGATTCTGAAGGAAATCAAGTAAGATGGAGGCCCGGACTTCCTGTTCAAGATATATTCAATTTAAATCCTGCAGATAGGATGATTAATATGTTGAATCCTTTTATTAAGGAACCTGCATTATTAGGAGCATATGCAACAAGATTTACTGATACTTATCGAGATCCTTTTACTGGAAAAAATGTAACTAATAAAAATCTTCCTATAGATATTCAGACGAAAGATATTATTAAAAATAGAACATCTGCATTGCTTAGACCTGTTCGAACTGCACAGAAATTAGGAGAGTCAGACTACTCTCCACTTGGTATTGCAAGACAGATTATTGGAGGAACTTACACCATTGATCCAGATAGTGTTGAGTTAGGAAAAATGTATAATCAACGCTCTAAACAAGATGCAGTTGAAAATTATATTCGAACAATAATAAAAGATAATTCTTTAACAATTGATGAGAAAAATCAAAAGATAAGAGAGTTTAGACAGCGTATGCAACAATGAATTCATTGACAAGATATAGGCTGTATCTCTACACTAGGTATAACCTCGAAAGGAGGTGATTAAAATGGACGATAATGACCCTAACGCAGGGAATTCCGACCAAGGTTCGAATTCTGGTTCTTCCGATTTAGGAGGACAGAATGATCAAGGATCAAACCAAGATCAAAACCAAGGTGATCAAGGAGCTACCGGGAGTCAAAATGGACAGCAAACCGATCCTAGGGATGCTGAAATTGCTCAACATAAGGCGGAAATAAAACGACTTAATAGAGCAATAGTTGAAGCCCGAAGAGGGAATCAACGACAATCGCCCCGTAGTCCATCAGGTAATGGGAATCAAAATGGTGAACAAGACGGAAACGCCTTTGGAACACCAGCAGAGCAATACGCTGCATCTATTCAGATTGCAACGAATGAGCTTAGAGGACAAATGGAAGATATTTTCGACCTTTATCCTGAGATTCCTCAGAGTGAACTTTCTAGGATTCGAAGAAATCCTTGGGCTTTTACAAGTTTGAAGTCATACCAATCTGGAGATTATCAAGCTGGTATTGTTGAAATAGAACAATATTTAGATCAAAGAGTTCAAGAGCTTGGAAAGGGAAACTCTAACCAAAATGGACAGGGAGGATCAAAAGTACCGCTAGCTAGGGTACCACTCAATCCTCCAGCTAATCCAGCTCCTAATGCAGACCCGGGATCAGGTGAAGACCAAGATCCTTGGACAATGCCTATGAATAAATTAGAGAAGCAGGTAGCTAAAGAAAAACAAAAAATGAGAGCAAAATAATAAGCTAGAATGGAGGTGAGAATAAATTATGTCTACAATGACTCGTACAGAAGGAGCAAACACAATACAGGTTTATGTTGTACGGAAGACTCTTGAGTTTTCTAAACCTAAACTCGTTTATCCTCAGTTCGGTATGCCAGATATGGTCATGCGCCGAAAAGGACAAACAGCTTCTTGGATAAAGCTGGACAAACTTTCAATTCCATCCGTGGTTTTGGATGATAATCCAACTTTTACTCCTGAAACCGTTACTGACGCTACATTGACTGCTACTCTCCAGTTTTGGGGAAATGGTGTTCAATTAGTTGAAGCATTAGAGGAAACTTCATTTCTCGATCTTCCCGATGAGTATAAACAACTCTTGGGTCAGAATGCAGGAGAAACTATCAACCAAAAAGTTCGTGATGTGTTAGTCGCTGGAACTTCCGTCAACTATGCCAACCAAAAGACATCTCGTATGGGATTAATCTCTACCGATACCGTCGATTTGGATGACATTTTGGATACCGTGCAATCACTTGAAGTTAGTGATGCGCCTATGATTGGTGATGAATATGTTGCCATCATAAGTCCATATGTTAAAACTCGGTTGATGAAAGACACAGCATTCCGTGAAGCAACTCGTTATCTTGCAAAAGATAATTCCTTATTCACGGGAGAAGTAGCAAACATTGATGGAGTAAGGTTCGTAAGAACTTCTACTGCACCTAGCGTTTCCAATTCTGGTTCTAACAACTCAGTATCATCTGTTGAACAAACAATCATACTTGGTAAAGGAGCTTACGGAATCGCTCGTTTGTTACCGGGAGACTTTGATGTAGTTATCACACCTCCAGGTGGTCATGGTGATGAATACAAAGTTAAAACTGCAATGACATGGAAGGTCTATATGAAGGCTATTATCTTACAGCAAGCATATATGCGCCGACTTGAATCAGCGCGGTAATCCCAATTTGTTGACAAGCTGAGGCTTGCTAACATACGATATGAGGGTGAGGTCAGAAATGGCTTCACCCTTTTCGTATGAAAAGCACAAAAGAAATTAAAAACTTAAACGATATAATTCTTCCTTATAAGATAGTCTTCCCTGTTACTGTAGAAGGTGGAGTAAATACTAATACCTTCAGATTCCCAAAAGATATTCCAGTTGTATTAACCTACGAAGTATTTGAAGCAATCAATCATTCAAACTTCGCTCAATATTTACACAAATAATATGTCAGAACGAGAACCTATAGCAGTTACATTTCTTAATAAATACATAGAAAAGAGAGCAAGAGTTACTTCTAAACTTGCTGCTAAGACTCCCAATCCAGAGAGTGATCCTATTATTGATGAAGCAGTATTCTTTGATTCTTTAGCAAATGAACCTACTCCTTGGTATTCTCCAGATAATGATGAAAGTCCAGAGGAGGGACATCATGGAGATTAATTATTTTGGCTACTTCACTCCTTTTGGTGGATATGGAATTGCTAACTTCAATTGGGTTAAGCATCTTCGAAGACAAGGAATAAATGTTCTTCCTCATGGTAAGTTTATGCCAAGAGAAGGTGAACCAGAATGGGAAGTTTTAAATGAGGAAGAGAAGGAAATATCTTCTTTGGTATTTGAAAGGAAAAGAATAGGGATTATTGAGACAACCCCTTTTGACTTTGACACTATAGATACGGAAATAAAAATAGCCAATACAATGTGTGAATCAGATGAGATTGGTGAGACTTGGATTGAAGCTTGTAATAGGATGGACTATGTAATTGTTCCTAATAATTTTCAATACAATGTCTTTCTTAATTCGGGAATTTCAGAACAGAAATTAAAAGTAATTCCTCATGGAACAGAGACAGAAAAGTTTCCCTATTATGATAGACCAGAAAGAGACATATTCACTTTTGGTATAATAGGATGGTTAAACAATCGGAAAGGAGTATTCGATGTTATCCAAGCTTTTGCTTCCGAATTTCAACTTCACGAACGAGTCAGGCTTGTGTTGCATAGCACAAATACAGACTTCAATTACTATAAATTCTTCAATGATCCACGAATATCTACCGACTGTACTCACCTTAGCTTTGAAGATCTTAATGATTTGTATAGGAGTTTTGATTGTTTCGTCTTTCCATCAAAAGCTGAAGGGATAGGACAGCCACCAAGAGAAGCAATGGCTACAGGACTACCTGTAATTGTAGGTAATTATTCAGGACTTCATGAAATTGCTAAAGCTGATTTCTGTTATCCACTTCGAGTAAAAGAATTAGTTAAAGGAATTAATCCAAACAATATAGAGCAGCCGGGACATTGGGCTAACTACGATATTCAAGAACTTATGGGACATATGCGATATGTATATGAACACAGGGAAGAAGGTAAAGAGAAAGGGAAAAAAGCTTCAGAATATATTCGACATAGATTCTCTTGGGAGTCTGCAGCAAGCAAAATGAAAGGATTTCTGGAAACACTATGAAAAAGATGATTGTTACTGGAGGAACAGGATTACTTGGAAAATGGTTATTTAATAATGGAGACTTTGGAGAGTTTCAAGCTACTGGATATAGTAGCAGAACTCTTGATGTCACTGATGAAAAACAAATTGATAATGCTTTCAAAGATATTAAGCCAGATGCAGTTCTTCACCTTGCAGCTTATACAGATGTTTATCAAGCAGAGATAGAAAGATTAACCTGTCTCAGAGTTAATGTCACAGGTACACAAAACATTACTGAAGCATGTAAAAAATATAATGCGAAGATGATTTATATATCTACAGAATATGTATTTGATGGTGAACAGGGAAATTATTCAGAAGAAGATGAGACTAATCCGGTAAACTACTATGGAATGACTAAGAGAGAAGGAGAAAAAGAAGTACAGAAATATAACAATTCTGTGATAATTCGTACTCTTTTTAAGCCACGACCATTCAAACATCCTGTAGTTCCTACTGATATGTGGACGAGTGGAGGATATATCGATGAGATAGGAAAGGAATTAGTTTTGGCTCTAAAATTGATTGACAAATTACCCCGATTGTTACATATTGGATTACAGAGACAGAATCTTTATGATCTTGCTCTACAAAGCAGAAATGATCTAAAACCTGTAATGAGAGAAGATCTACGAGTGAAACTACCAGAAGACGCTAGTCTCAACTGCTATCTCTGGGAAAGGATTAAATATGATTCCGGTATTACGACCAACAATAGATGATCAAACAAAGAAAGATTTATTAGAAGTTTTAGATAGTGGTTGGTGGGGTTTTGGCCCTAAGACTCAACAATTTGAGAAAGAATTCGCTGATTATGTTGGAAGTAAATATGCTATAGCTTGTAATTCTGGAACTGCTGCACTTGATCTCTGCTTAAAAGCTTATGGAATAAAAGGTGGAGAGCTTATAACAACCCCGATGACCTTCGTTGCTGATGCTATTGTTGGTGAGTGGAATGACATGGAAGTAACATTCGCTGATATAAATCCTTTCTCCTTATGTCTAGATCCCAAGTCAGTAAAAATAACAAAAAATACCAAAGCTATTATTACGGTTGATTCTCATGGTAGGCTTGCAGATTGTGAAGGACTACGAGAAAAGATCGGAGATAAGAAAATTCTTATCATTGAAGATGCTGCACATGCCATGTATACCCCGGGAGCAGGTAAGGGTGGTGATATTTGCATCTGGTCATTTCAAGCCGTTAAATCGCTTCCTACAGGCGATGGAGGCATGATTACCACAAATGATGAAAATATTTATAAAAGGCTTCGTACTCTTACTTGGTTAGGTGTAGAAAAATCTACATATGAACGAGCTGAAGGAAAACGATATACATGGGATTATGACATTACTCAAGCTGAAGGATTAAAAGCCTATATGAATGACTTAACTGCAGTTATAGGATTAGGTCAGCTTCGAAGATTGGAAGAAATTACAGCAAGACGAAGAGCAATTCAAACTGTGTATAACGAAGCATTCAAAGAAATGGATTCAGTATCTATTCCTGAATATTCACACACAGTTCAATACTATACGATGCAATGTGTTGATCGAGATGATCTATCAGAGTTCTTAGCTTCAAAAGGAATTGCAACATCTGTACATTTTAAACCATTATCAGAAATGACTTATTGGAAGAAAGCGGTTAAGAACCCACTACCAGTAACAGATAAAGTCTGGAAAACACTACTCTCTCTTCCGTGTCATGATGGTCTTACTTTTAAGGAAGTTGATTACATCATCGCATGTGTAAAAGAATTCTATGCGAATATTGATAAGTTATAAACATTATCCTGTTGCGATGGGAAAATGGTTTCACTGGGCTTTAAAAGATTTAGGTCATGAAGTTTTTTCTGTTGGAATGTATTCAGGTGAAAATATTCCTTGGGAAGGTAATCATAAATATCCAGAATATGCATTTCCTCCAGACTATAAAATCCCTGATTGTGATTGGTCTTTAGATGCGGTACTTAGAAATATAGACTTTAAACCAGAACTTATTGTTCAAGCTTCAGATAATAGTTTCCTCTATGGTAAATCTCCTTGTAGAAATATAGTCATTGGTACTGATCCTCATGTGATTGATTACAAACAATATCTACAATATGCAGATGACTATTACTCAATGCAGAACTGTTACCTAGAAGGATATCCTTTTGGCAAGTGGCTTCCTTATGCATATTATTCGGGTTTACATAAATTTACTAATAAAAAGATAAACTATGATGTTGTCTTTTCTGGACTACAGTATGAACATCGTTTACAAGTTCTCAATAGATGTAAAGAAAAAGGCGTTAATGTTTACATTGGACTTGGAGATGTATATGAAAAGTATGTAGATATTTATAATCAAGGACTGATGGCATT
>JACCDG011387826.1_pt1 | contig 14936 bp, 16 predicted proteins | sample 7442471 | NCBI WGS metagenome assembly JACCDG01 (sample SAMN15323444, study PRJNA562643) | freshwater metagenome | isolation source: river surface water | place: USA:Blue River Watershed | collected 2017-08-17
ACATAATAATTGTTGTGTATGTTTTGTATTACCTGCATCAAATGTTATTTTATCTTGTGTATTCTTATATATATATATTTTTATTGAATTTCTTGGTTCTAATGAATTTATAAATTTATATACTGATTGCACATCAAAATTTACCTTCATATCTTCCTCTACATTAAATACACTCATTTGACTACTAAATAATTTACAACATAATAATAACGCATTCGTATCACTCGTCGCATATATCTTAATCCCTCCTTCATTTTCTATTTTCTCATCTGATGACTCTTCATCATTTTTTGTTTTATCTTTATTTTTTATGTTTCCTTTTACAAATTCCATTGGTACCTTTGCTATAGTATTTTTCAATATTTCAAAAATTTGTTTTAGTGGTAAAACTTTTAATTCTATTGATACTATACTGTTGTTCATAATAAATATAATATAATTTCATCTTTAAATTAAACATTTTATATTATCATTTTTTTCTATATAATAATTATATATGACTAATTATTCCGTCCTTAATCCAGTTATTGTCGGTTCTTTACATACTGAATTTCAAGCATCATCTCCTCTTGATGCTGCACATTCATTCTTTAATGAAATGTCTTCCAATAAAGTTTTCTATGGACCTGCTGAATCTTTCTATTTTACAATGAAAGATGATAATAATAAAGTATTTAATTTTCATGTTAAAGAATCTCCTTCTTCTAAATCTAATAATGTTAATTATTCCATTAAATCTATTCCTAATAATCTTTCTGCAAAAGATAATCAAAAATTAATATCACATTTCTCTAATGAAAAAAATAAAATTATTACTCTTGTTAATAAATATTCAGGTGGTGGTATTCTCTCTAAAACTACTGATTCTGATTCTGAATCATTTTCTAAAAAAATCTCTCTAAGTTATCTTAAAAAAGATGATTCATCTTCTTCTTCTGATGATGACGATGATGATTATGATTTAGCACGAATTATTAAATCACGCATTTTAGGATATCCATATAGTACTATTAAATATTTTGGTTATGACCCAACTATTTATATCGCTAAAAATGTTACATTTCCTAATATAGTACCTTCTCTCGATTCACCCTATCAAGTCCTTTATCCATTCTTTGGTTTGCCTGGTATCATAACACGTATTCCATAAGTTTAATCTTATAAAAAAATGATATTTTATTCTATTTCATTTTTATAATAATATTCTATTAAATATGAATATTGACCATTCCGAATATTCAAATGCAATCACATGGTTTTATAATATTCTTATCTCATTATTTCATATTAAATCTCCTATTGTAAATATGATTATTGACTTCTTTACAACACATGCTAAATATCTTTCTTATATTATATTTGATTTTCATATTATTACTAATTATGAACTTAAAATTGCTAAACAATTTAATATTGTTAATTCTGAAAATTATCCTGGTTTATATCAATATGTCTATAATCGTAATATTCATTATATTAAATTAATTTTTAATATAATTTTATTAAAATATTATTCAAATCCTAAATTATTAAAATTCATATCAATATCTTTTTTTAAAAATTTTAATTATTTAATTACTAACAAAATTAATTTATTACTCATATCTCATACTATGTAATTTTATTTATTTTTATTCTTCCTGTATATTCACTTATTCCATATCCTGTTATTAATCCCATTAAATTAAATGCTATATCTGTCACTCTTCCATACCACCATGAATCATCTTCATCATTACTTTTAGTTTCTCCATTTTCATTTGTATTTCCTATTAATACTACTCTTCTTCCAAATAATTTTAATTTTTGTGTTCCTAAATATGTCTCTATAAATTCCCATATTATTCCTAATATCATCATTAATAATAATTTGTCTGGAAACATATATCCTAATAACATAAATAACAAGAAATGACTTCCTGCCCAATAATCACATCCCGTACATGATGCAAAATTTTGTTCTAATACATCTTTATGTAAATAATTCCTTACTATATATCCATATATAAATATTACTATGATTACTGCTAATATTATTACTATTACTGATATCTCAATATTTCCTATTTTTGCGCATAATTCATTCGGATTTGCACATGTTATATAATCCATATATAATATGTTTTCTTTTTTTTTATTATTTAATTAATTATATATATGGCATTAAATGAAAATATACTCTTATTAAATAACTCCTCTTTTAATTCTCTCTTAACTCTTTCCTCATCTGATATTATATTTTACGATCTTCATCAATCTGATCTTATCAATACTATTAAATCTACTTATAATATTTCCGCTAATATTCTTCTTACTAATGGTTCTCAAGATGCTATTAAATTATTATTATCTATCTTACCTTCCATTTATAAATCTAATCAAATTATTACTGAATCTCCAACCTATAAATTTACTACTGATTGTATTGCTGATAATAAATTAATTCATCATTCATTCTCTTTTGCTGATAATGAAATTAATAAACATATTATTTTTAATCATTTCTCTGGTATTGTCTATATTTGTAATCCTAATAATCCTACTAATACTTCCTATTCTATTCATGAATTATTATCTATCATTTCTTCTACTTCTCATGTTTGTTTTATTATTGATGAAGCTTATATTGAATTCCTTGATGAATCACTTTCTATGATTCCATATGTTAATACTTATCCTAATCTTTTTGTTATCAGAACTTTTAGTAAATATTATGGTTTAGCTGGTCTTCGTTTAGGTTATGTTGTTTCACAATTAAATCTTTCTTCTTATTATTCTAATCGACAAATTAATAATGTATCTTGTTTAATTGCTAATAGATGTCTTAAAAATAAACAAATATTTATTGATATGAAAACAGAATATAATAAAATTTCTAAAATTATTTATGATAATCTAAAATCTCATTATTATTTTTTAAATGGTTTTAATAAATCTAATTTTCTTTGTATTTATACTGGTTCACATAAAAATACAATTATTAAATCTTGTAATGATTCACATATTTCTATAAAAGATTTAGAATTACATTATAATCTTAATGGTTATGTTCGTTTAGGTATGACTACTAATTATATTGACGTTCTCAATATTTTTACATTATCTACTTCTTTCATTCCTATTAATTTCTTTTATTATTCTACATCTCATCATCATGCTCTCCTTTCTTTGTTTAATACTCTATCTTTTATTTTCTCTTCTTTGAATTTAAATATTTGTATTACTGATGGTACTCTTCTTGGTTATTTTAGATTGAATAATATTATTAAATGGGATGATGATATCGATTTATGTTATTTTGATGATATTAATATTGATTCATTACTTACTGAATGTCAAAAATATAATATTCGTCTTCGAAAAAATAGAACTAATGCTTATTGGCAATTTGATATTCCTGTTTCTGATTCTCTTAATTCAGTTCATATTGATCTATTTCCATATATTCTTGATAATAATAATAATTATGTTAATAATGATGAACGATTTAGAACTAATTCTCCTTCCAATAAAGAATGTAATTTAATTTATTCTTCTGATATCCTTCCTTATATTCCTATCACTTTCTCTTATTTTAATATTAATACTTTTATTACAAATAATGCTTATTCATCTTTACTGTCTTCTATGGGTCCTGATGTTATTTCACAAATTAAAATTAAATATAATAATTCCATTTTATTATATTAATCATATATATATGATTTCTCATTCTGATAATTTCATTTCTGATATGGATGATTATTATAATAATCTTATTAATAAAGTAAATTATTATTCCACATTATTAGATACTATTGTTTTTTCTCCTAATGATTATGTTATTTTTGATATTGATGAAACATTATTATTTAATGCTGTTTATTATTATTTATCTAAAAATATTTTAACTAAATCTGAAAAAGAAGAATTCGATAGAATTCAACATCTTGATTTAGGTATTCCTATTTATCCTGTTATTAATCTCATTTATAATAAAATTAAACATAAATGTAAAATAATTCTTCTTACTGCTAGAAATATTATTCATAAAAATATCACTTTAATTAATCTTAATAATTATAATATTATTTATGATAACATCCATTTTAAAGAAAATCCTGATGAATGCACTTGTGTTTATAAAAAACGAATTCGTGATTCATATTCTAAAATTAAATTAAATGTTGGCGATCAACTTTCAGATTTTGTAAATGATAATAGTGAATATCAATTTATACTCCCTTGTTTTTATCGTTCTGAATGTAAACATGTTCTTTAATATTTTTCTTTTTTAAATATTCCGCTACTAATTTAGGATCATTATTAAATTTATTCCTTTGTTCTAAATTACTTTTCATTTTATTTTCATTATTTATCTATCATCTTTTATTTTATTTTTCATTTTTTTATATAACATATATAAAAAATATTATATATATATTATGTTAGAAATACAATATATTTCAGATATTCATCTTGAATTTCATATAAATATACCTATTATAAATGCTGTTGCACCTATATTATGTTTATTAGGTGATATTGGTTATCCAAATTCAACCATTTATAAAGATTTTTTATTAAATCTTAATAATAATCCAAAATTTGAAAAAATTTTTTTAATTACTGGTAATCATGAATATTATAATCAAAATGAATCTATTGAATCTACAAATAATAAAATTAATTCTATAATACAACTTAATAATCTTCATAAAATATCGTTTTTAAATAATACTACTGAATTTTATAATAATTATCTTTTTATTGGTTCTACTTTATGGTCATTTATAACCAGTTCAAATAATAATATGAATGATTTTAATTGTATTGAAAATATGACTAGAGCTAAATATAATAATTTACATATTCAATCTGTTTTTTTTATTAACAATCAACTTAGATTAAATTCTGATAAAAAAATAATTATTCTAACACATCATTTACCTTCATTTAAATTAATTGATGATAAATATTTATGTTATTCTAATATGAATCAATATTTTGCTTCTCATTGTGATCATTTAATTATCGATCCTGTTATTTTGTGGTTATATGGTCATACTCATACGCCAAATATTACAAAAATTAATAATACAATATTACTTTGTAATCCTATTGGATATATTGGCGAAAACCAAAATATTAATTTTGATAAAAAAATAATAATTTAATAATTATATTTTATTAAAAAAATGATTTTTTAAACATTTATAATATTATACTATTTAATTTATTATGAATACTCTATTATTTATCTGTCTTATCAATATTTGTTTTGCATGTAATTGCATTTCATCAAATTGTCAATTTTTTAATATTTATAATTCGTCAATGTTTACTATGTCTATATTATCGAATAATATAGATTATGTATATGTTAATATATATTCAAATGATAATATTAATTTTGGTTTAATGGATTCATATAATTATTTATTATTTAATTCATCACAACCATATAATGTATATCCAGATTATACTGCAAGAAATTTTATTTGTTTTAATAATTCAGGAAATTTAAATCCCGTTAATGGTTTATATCTTGTTATCTTTTGTCCATTAACTTCTATTTATGGTTGTTCTGGTTATGTAGATTTTCATGTTAATTATTCTAATATTCATCAATCTTTTAATTACTATTATATAATTATTATTTGTTGTGTATTATTAATATTTGCTATTGGTATATTTATTTTTTATTATTATAAAAAAAAATCACATAAACCTCAAGAACAATTTGATAATACTTACATTTCTTTCATGTCTTAATTTATTATATTCTATTGAAATAAATTATTACAATATTTATAATATTGTATTCTTTTGCAAATTAATACTAAATCAATTACATTTGTATTTAAAACATCATTATATTCAATATTATATTTTTTACATTCATTAATTATAATATTTATTTTCTTTAAAGTATCTTTTGGATATTCTTTATATTTTATATATTCATTAAATAATTCATTAATTAATTCACAATCAAAATTAATATGTTGTTTTTTATTAATACAATATCCTGTAAAATCTTCCAATTCAGAATGACTAAATGTTGGAAATGAAAAATAGTTATAATAAGTATTCACATATATCCGTTGTATTTTATTAAATATATTTGTTTGTGATATACTTATATTCATTTTTAATATATTATTTTCTTTATAATATATAAAATCATTTGATATATTATACATATTTAATTTATCTTTTAATTTGCTCGCCAATTTAATGTTTGTCCATGACATTGTATGTGTATTATTATGTGATGATAAATATATATGTTCATCATCATATTTAATTAAATGTACATCACCATAAGGTCCAATCCACGAAAATTCGCCAAATATTTCTAAAATTATTTCATAATCAAACATACTAACTAAAATTTTTGCAAACAAAATTAATATTTCTTTATCAATATCAATTAATAATATTGCACCTTTAGGTGTTTTTAAAATATTCATATTATTATTTAAATTATGTTCATATAATTTAAATAAAAGAGATTCTTTACAATTTGATAAAAATATTGTATCAATATACACTTGATAATCAACATCATCGAATGGTGAAAAATATGCCATATGTGTATATATACTATTATAAATATCAATATAAATTAAATTTCATTTTTTAAATATTAATCTTCTATAACATTCATATTTAATTTTTTAGCAATATTTAATAAAATTAAATATCCAGTATTTACACTGAGACGTAATATATGACTATAATAATGAATTTCTATAATAGGATATATTGATAATATATCGTCAATTACTGCATAATCATTTGTTTTTTTAATTTTCAATATTTTATTATCATCTAAATCACATACAATTGCAATTAAATTATTATATGCATCTTTACTTTTAAGAATATCTATCTGTTGTTCTGCAATATTAGCTTTTGCAATAGTAGTATTTGAAGTATTAAATATTATATATCCTTTTATAATTCTGTTAATTTTGTGTTCCTCGCAAAAATGTTTGTATGCATTAAATTCATTCTGTTCACATAAATTCCTCTCCATTCGTAGTTGTTTTATAATTATATATTTTATTAACAGTTTGAATTTCATTTTTTATGTTAATAACATTATATCTTCTTCAATTTTATATTCAGGGGTTTCTAATATTATTATTGTATTATATTTCTTAATAAACCATTCAGCAATTTTAACTAAATTTTTAATATTACCATTATTTAAATTTGAATGTTTATCTATTTTTGCTCCTAAATTATTCTCACTATTATTTAAATGAATCACTTTTATATTCTCCAATCCAATTAATTTATCAAATTTATTTTTAAATGTATTAAAATCATTAATATCATATCCTGCTGTATATACATGACATGTATCTAAACATATTTTTATTCTTTTAATATGTTTTACTCTATTATATATTTCAGCAAATTCTTCTAATTTATAACCTATTTCAGTTCCTTGTCCTGAACTTGTTTCTAATAATATATTCACATCATTATATTGTTCTGTTTTATTAACTATATATATTAATGATAATACAATATTATTTATTGCATTTTGTATATTCAATTCTAAATATTTTCCTATATGAATTACTATATATTTACTTTTAATATTATGTGTATATTTTATTTCTTTTATAAACATTTCTAAAAATATTGAATGTATATCAAATTGTTTAGCAAGATTTATTGTATAACTACTATGAACTATTATTTTTAAATTATATTTCTCTTTTATTTTATTAATTATATTATAATTAACATCTGGAAATATTTGAATATAATTTATAGGATATTTTTTATATTTATCTATTTTTTTATAATCTTTTAAATGTATCCCTATATTATGCAACATATATAATTTAAATCAATAAATTAAAAATTATGCATTATTTTTTTTTTCTTTAATTGTATATATAATTTCTCGAATATTATGAAGAAGTAATATAAATAATAAGTTATTTATTAATGATGAATAATATTTTAAATATTTTAAATCCATCCACAGCATATTCATAAAATATTTCAATAGAATTTTTTTTATAAGTAAATAACATATTAATGTTATATTAGTAGAACATATTACAATACCATTATAACATCTTTCATATAAGTTAAAAGAGCCGTCAAACAAAAGTAGACACATAAAAATCCTAGGCACCCCCATAACAAATTCTAAAAATATTACATCGAAACTGTTTTTTATTTCATTTCTACATATTTTTCGTGTGTATTTATCTATAATTAATGTAGGGAACATATAGCAAAAAATAGTTAATATATTTTTTTCATATTTAAAAATACGTGAGAATAATATTTTAAAATCAATTATGTTATTTGATGTTGTATTCCTTGGAATTACGATGTGTGGCATGAATTCTTTAATCATGAGTTAATAATTATGTATATAACTTCCATATAGTTTAAAATTTCATTTTTTTTAATAAAAAATGAAATTTTTATTATTTAATATATAAATTATTAATTATATTAATCATATGAACTTAGATATGTTTGAACAATTGACTACCTTATTTCATCCTGAATATAAATATTTTTATAATTCTATTCTCGATTTTTTTAAAACAATTAAAAATTATTCAGATATACCTAATATTATATTTTATGGACCACCTAATCCTTTAAAATATTCTCTTGTTAATTCTTGTTTACAAATATTAACTGATGAAAATATTTTAAATTTTAAAAATGTTACATATAAAATTAATACTTCAACTACTAAACAAATTGAAAAAACTATTAAACAAAGTGATTATCATATTATTATTGTACCAACTGGCAATAATTCTGATCGTTATCTTGTACAAAATATTATTAAGGATTATGCAAAACAATTAGTTCTTAATTTTTTATGTAAATATAAAATTGTCCTTATTTTAAATGCACATAATTTATCAACAATTGCACAAGCATCTTTAAGAAGAACTATGGAACAATTTAATTATAATTGTCGTTTTATTATGATTTGTGATAAACCTTTATTAACTCCTATTCAAAGTAGATGTTTTCATATTCGGGTTAATATTCCTTCTTCTTTTTCATTATGTAAATGTTTATTTGATTTGTCCATTAAACATAAAATTTTCATTCCTTATAAAAAATTACCTGAAATTGTTCTTCAATGTAATAAAAATATTCATAATATGCTTTGGTATCTTCTTTATTCTAAATATAATTATAATGATGAATTTATTGATGATTATCAAATAACTATTAATGCTTTATTTTTATCTCTATTAAATAAAAATTATGATATTTATAATATCAATAAAATTATGGATATTTATTATAATTTTACTATTACTGGTTTTAATGTTAATGATATTATTACTGATTTAACTTTATTATTTATTAATAATATTACTGATAATATTTTATTATGTTATAATTTAATAAATATTTCTATTAATTCTTTATTATTATTACAATCTTGTCGTAGAACTCATAATATTTTTAGAAAATTTATTATTGATATTATTTATTTATTGCGATAATTTTTTTATATTATTTTTATTTATTATATCATAATGTCATCTGATTCTGATTTCAAAACTATCTCAACCGCTATTAAATCTGTTAATAATGTTTCTCAAGAAGATAAATTATTATTATATGGTTTATATAAAACTATTACATGTGGTCCTATTAATATCCCAGAACCTTCTTTATTTAATCTCGAATCTAATTATAAATATAATGCTTGGAAAAATTGTTCTATCTATGATACTAAAAAAGCAACTAAATTATATATTAAAATTGCTAATAAATATTTAAAAAAATGATTTAATAAGTCTTTAATTTTTATATCATTCATATATTACTTATATGTGTGGAATTTGGTTATTTCTGAATACTGAAAACAAATTTGGCGATCTTATTAAATACTCAACTAATATTAAAAATAGAGGTCCTGATAATACTTCAATTTATGAATCAGATAATATTTATGCTGTTTTTCATAGATTGGCAATTAATGGAACTTCTAATGGTAATCAACCTTTTATTCATAAAAATGATACTAATGTTGTTATGGTTATATGTAATGGTGAAATTTATAATTATAAAGAATTATATGCTATGAATCCTGATTTTATTCCAACTACTCAAAGTGATTGTGAAATTATTTTACATTTATATCTTAAATTTAAATATGATTTTGTTAAATATTTGAATGGAGAATTTGCTTTTATTATTTATGATTATAATTTTATTACAACATATTGGGAACTTTTATATGCTCGTGATAGATTTGGTATTAGACCTTTATTTGTTTGTCAATCATTATATCCAACTAAAACTAATCATTATAATTTAATTCTTTCATCACTATTAAAAGGTTGTCCTCCATGTGAAACTGATAATAAACCATTATATCGAATTTCACAAGTTGAACCACGCAAATTATTTGTTTACACACCTAATAATGATTTAATAGAATATGAATATTATTCTTTTAAATTTATAAAACAAATGTTTTATCGTGATAATAATATTATTTATGAATTAATTAGAAATCAATTTATCAAATCTGTTCATTCGAGATTAATGTCTGAACGACCTTTTGGTTGTTTTTTATCTGGAGGTCTTGATAGTAGTTTAGTTGCTGGTATCACTTCTCTATGGTGTAAACAACATAATCTTATTCTCAATACATTTAGTATTGGTTTTGATGGTTCTACTGACGAAATCTTTGCTAAACAAGTTGCTGCGTATATTGATTCAAATCATACACATGTTAAAATAACATTTGAAGAAGCATTAAATGCAATTCCTGATGTCATTTATGCAATTGAAAGTTATGATATTACTACAGTTCGCGCTTCTGTTGGTCAATATTTATTAGCTAAATATATTGCTAATAATACTAATATTAAAGTTTTATTAATTGGTGATGGTTCTGATGAACTTGCAGGTGGATATCATTATATGAAATTTGTTCCTCGGGAATTATTTACTGATGAAACTATAAATTTATTAAGTAATATTCATTATTATGATGTATTGCGTGCTGATAGAGGTATTTCAACACATGGATTAGAAGCACGAGTTCCTTTTCTGGATCATGAATTTGTAGATTTATATTTAAGTATTGATGAAACATTACGATATCCCACTTTTATTAAAGATAATATTGAAAAACAATTATTACGTAATTCATTTTTAACCTTTGAACCTCATATTATTCCTTCTAATGTTCTTAATCGTCCAAAGGAAGCATTTAGTGATGGGGTTTCAAGTGTATCAAATTCATGGTATAAAGTCATTCAAAATCATGTTAGTACATTTTATAATGAAAATGATCTTTTGTATAATAAATATATTTTTAATCCACCTAAAACCCTTGAAGCATTATATTATCGTGATATTTTCAATAAACATTTTCCACATTATGAACACCTTCATAAAGGTGGTTGTAGTAATATTCTAAAAGAATTCTGGATGCCTAAATTTACTTCAGCGACTGATCCATCCGCTCGAGTACTTCCTAATTATTCGACTTAATATTAAATACTCTTTTTCTTTTTTTATTATCATATTTATCAAATTTATTTACTATTTCTTTTATATTTGCATTCTTTGTTAATTTTATAAATTCGTTTCTTCCTATATTTTCTGTTATATATCCATTTATTACAACTGATTCTATTCTTTCATCTTTTGTTTTCATATCTTTTATAATTTTTATTATAATATTTGCATATGTATCCACATTGTCTTTCTTGACTATTAAATTATATATATATCTTATTTCATCATTTGTTTTTTCTTCATGACCACTTAATATTCTTATTAATTTTATTTTATCTTCCTTTGCTATTTTTTTATATAATGTCGGTAATTTAACACCTAATTTTTTTAAATGTTGTTCATATGGTAATTCTTCTGTTTGTGGTACATTTATTCCTTTAATTTCTGGTACAATATTTTTATTATCTTCTGTTAATATTAACTTATTTATTTCATTTAATGCTGTATTTATCATATTTAAATCATATTTCGCTAATACATGTGCTTCAACATTTTGTTTTGTTTCATTAAAATCTTTTTCTGATCTTAAAAAATCAACTACATTATATAAATCATCATAATCTCCATCATATCTTTTTTTAATAAAATCATCATTCTTAAATTCATTATCATGTTTCCATTCATTTACCATATCTTGATATGATGAATCAAACTTTTCTTTTTTATTATATAAAATGTATATAATTATTCCTATTGTAATTATTGTTATTATTATATATTCATACATATAATATTAATTTAGAAAAAATATATTTTTATTTTAAATCATTTTCCATTTTATTTATCTTAGTACTTATTATACGATTTATTATTTGATTATCTATTATATTTTTTATTATTTCTATTATTTCTTTAATATTATTCTCAATTTCATATTTTATTTCTTCTTCATTTAGTTTTATTGCTAATTCATTTTCTAAATATTCTATTTTCTCAAATATATATTTATTTATGCGATTTATTACTAAATTTTTTGTACTATAATTATCTTCTAATATATTTTTAACATTATTTATATCATTTGGTGATATTTTATTTATTAAATTGTTCACCTGTTTTTGTTTTTTTATTTTTGATAATTGATCCTTTGTTAAATTTTTTAATATTAATTCAATTATTTTATAATTTATTAATTTTGTTATTAATGAAATAATTATATTATTCTTATTTATCTCATCAATTATAATTTTACTTACAGTATATTTCCCATATAATAAATATTTTTCATATTGTTTTATTATAATAGGGTTATCAGGATTTAATATTTTATCGAATATTAAATCTATTTCTTTTATCAATTCAATATATCCATCATTATTATTATTATTTAAATCATATTTATATTTTTTTTTCATCATTATACTAAAATCTGTTGAAAAATTTTTTTTTGTATTATCTATATATTGTTTCATTTCATTTAATTTATTTTTTATTCTTTCATCTTTTGTATTATATATTTTTTTATATTCAGTTAATATATCAATATTTAATGTTTCTACTATATAATCTATAGGTGTTTTATTATTATTATCTATTATATATATATTTGAATTATTTTTTAATAATAACTTAATAATATCAATATTAATATAATATACATTATCATATAACGATAATTTATTTTTACTTATATCTCCTATATATGTTAATGGATATACTATATTAATAGTTTTTTTAATATAAATATAATTATCTATTATTTTGTTTAATTGATTATATGATATATTAACTGTTTCACTCCATTTAAATTCATCAATTATTTTTTGCATCTCTGGTGTTAATGCTCCTCCTATTATTTTTCCTTGTCCTGTTTGTTGTTCATTTATATATATATTTTTTACATTATATATAAATTGATTACATACTTCTCTTTTTACATAATTTAGATTTATCAATTGTTTAATTTCACTATTTTCTGTAATAGTATTATTTGTTTTTATAATATACTTATTTTTAAATAAAAACGATAATAAATTTTGTTTTTCACTTTGTGTTAATGTTTTATTCTTATATTTTTCATTAAAATCAAATAATATTTCATCATATATATCTTTTATATTCACTTTATTTTGTTCATATATTTTATTATTTGTATTTATTTCTAATTTAATATTTTCATCATTTAATAAATTTGTCCTGTATATATCTTTAAATTTATTTGCATCATTCATTATATTTTGATTCTTTTTAATTATGTTTATTACATAAATTATATAGTTAGATATATTATCTTTTATTTTATCTTCTTTATATTTTCTTGTTATTGTTGTTATTACTGTACTTATATCATTTAATATTTTATTTATGTTATTTAGTTCGGTTTTTATATCATCAATTTCAGATACATCCGCCCAATTGTCTATATTTTTTGGTATTTCTGGCACTTTTATATCTACTCCATCTTCTTCATTTTTTATATATTGTGTTGTTGGTTGTGGTTGTTGTGGTGTTTGTGGTTGTTGTGGTATTTGTGGTTGTTGTGGTGTTTGTGGTTGTTGTGTTATTGGTTGTTGTGTTATTGGTTGTGGTGGTTGTGGTGTTGTTGTTTGTGGTTGTTGTGTTATTGGTTGTGGTGGTTGTGGTGTTGTTGTTTGTGGTTGTTGTGGTGTTGTTGTTTGTGGTTGTTGTGGTGTTGTTGTTTGTGGTTGTTGTGGTGTTGTTTGTGGTTGTTGTGTTGTTCCTTGTGAATTTACTGATGATGACGGTGTTGTTCCTTGTGAATTTACTGATGATGACGGTGTTGTTCCTTGTGAATTTACTGATGACGATGGTGTTGATGGAATACAACGTGCATCATTAATTTTATCAATGTTATTAATTATTTGTATATTCTCTGACAAATTTTTATTAATATTATTTGTAAATACATTTATACAATAAGTTTTAAATAATTGTTCAATTAGTAGTGAATATTTTCTATCTATATTTTTTCTATCTATATTTGTATTTAATTCATTTACTATTTCTTTTAATACAATTGGCATATAATCATTATTACTTATTTCCAATTCATTAATAGTAATTGTATTATTATTTTTTATAAATATTTGTATTAATAATTCTCTTGATTTCAATAAATTTGTTTCATCCATATTTTCAAAATCACACAAATTATTACTTTTTGAAATATCTTCATTTATATTGTTTTGTAATTGATCAAATATTTTTTGTTCTATAAAATTTTTATTTTTTTTGTTAGTTGTATTATTTGTATTAGGTATAATACTAATCATATGCTTATTATATTCTTCATAAAAATATTTTAATATTTTATAACTATTTAAAAATCGCTTTTTTTCATCTTCTTGTTCAATAACATTATATATATAATACTTAATTTTATTATAATAATATATTAAAATTTTTATATATATATACAATATAATATAATTTATTTTTTC
>JACCDG011386276.1_pt1 | contig 14929 bp, 15 predicted proteins | sample 7442471 | NCBI WGS metagenome assembly JACCDG01 (sample SAMN15323444, study PRJNA562643) | freshwater metagenome | isolation source: river surface water | place: USA:Blue River Watershed | collected 2017-08-17
CGGAACTTGCGAAATGAGAGGTGATCTTGAAGCTGCGCTTCACTGGCTGCAACAATCTCTCGTCATTGCAGAACAGTCTGAAGACTCGAACCAAGAAGTTCGCACTTGTAAAGCCCTCGCCAATGTCTTTGGGATGCAACATCAGTTGGATCGAGCTCTTCATTATCTTCAGCGCGGTCTCGAAAAGCTAAAATCTTTGAAGGACCTCAAACTCGAAGCAGATTTTTTGAATGACCTCGGCTTGCTTTTCAATAGACGAAAGGATTATCCGAAGGCCGAGGAAGCTCTCTCTGAATGCATGAAGCTCTGTCAAGCCATCGGCGAAATGAAGCCCACAATGATTGCAGCAACAATCAACACAGGCGTACTAAAATTTTATCAAAATGACTTTTCGGCAGCGAGAGAAGAATTCGAAAATGCAGCTGCACTCGCCGAAGAAATTGGCGCGCGAAAATACATTATCCAATGTCGCCGAAATGTAGCTGGAATGTATCAAGTCGAAAAAAACTTTGAAAAAGCGCTCACGGGTTTTGAGACCTCGCTACAATTGGCCGAAGAAGTAGGCCTCACTGATCAAGTTGTATCGAGTCTCGTCGGAAAGGCCGAGGCGCTAGTTGGGCTTGATCGATCCTCTGAAGCATTGAAGGTTTTGGAAACATCTCAACAGTTATCTCAAAGCCGAAAACTTTGGTTTCGATTTGCGGAATCCGCTGAGCAGCGGGCTTTGATCACGGATCGTCTTGGACATCGCGACCGAGCGATGGGAATTCTCCAGCACGCTCTTGAGCAGGTACGTAAAAATAATTTACCGGATCTGATTCAGAAAATTGAATTGCAAATGAAGATGCTCAAATCTCACTGAGCGAGACGGAGGCGCCCTTTATGGCTTTTTCGCTACTTTATCATCAAGGTAGGTCGGCAGCATTGCAACAAGTCCGTTAGGAAACTTTTTTACTGAATCAGAAACAGCCTTCTGACAATCTTCATCATAAGAGATGCACCAAACCAAATACTTTTGAATAGAGGCCATGAGCTCGTCCCTCAACTCCCCTGAAATAGGATAGGCTGGAACTTCGAGGCTTACTTGCGTAACTGTTTTTTCATCAGCATCAATTGTTAAAAACCATCCAGATCTCTTTCGACTTCCGCAAGTGTATAGTATCCAATTGATAGGGGATTCTGGTTTTGCCTTCTCATCCTTGTAGTTTTTCAGCTGGATATCGAGAGGTAACTGCTCAGTAAAGCATTCTCGCTTAAGCATATTGCCAACCAGCTCTGTGGCTTGACTGAAGGAAATTTTGGATTTTTCATAAAAATTCACGATGAGAGCTTTAGTTTGAACGCCATTTTCAATTGAAGCAAAGCTCGCTTGCCGAACTCCTTCTTGCGCCGTCTTACCTAACGCTTGCCAAGTGCTTGGGAGGGTCAGAGTAATAATTTGCCGATTCAATATTGGCCTTTGTGTTTTTGCTTCTAACTTTTGAGCTTCTGCAGAAATGACCAAAAGACTTACAATTGAGGCAATCATGATGTCAGTGTAAATGGTTTTTGGCCAATGCGGCAGCGCCCCATCCAAATCTCACTGAGCGAGACGGAGGCGACCTTCGGTCGTCATCGATTCCAGAACTTCCACAATAGGTCGAACCGAAGACTCATAATCACCGAGAAAACGAATTCCATAAAAACGCCCGATTTGTCCGCCCATAGGATAGGGATTGGTGTAAAGAACCGCGCCTTGAACCTTAAACTTCTTCATGCCTTCCATCTGAAACTCACAATCCAAGACATCTCCCGCCTTAAATTTGAATTCGTCGACGAGAGATATAAATCCACAGCCAGCAATACTAAAAGTAATCAGCTTTTCTCCCGAAGGATTTCGATTGGTCTTACCCATCAAAATAGATCCTTCGGACAAATCGTATCGATGGTGGACTCTACGTTCTCGCATAAGATGCTATTAGGATATCAGGACGATTTGGGTTTGGGGACCCCAGGTCCCGGACCCTCACCCTGCAGAGCGCCATAAGAAGAGCTTTCCTATCCTTAGACAGGTTTTAGGGGGTCTAGACGGGGCATGAAAATTGCTCTCCTTTTAAGGGGGGAGCTCTCTATGGTTTGGCTCAGGAAATTCAAAATTTTGCTACCAGGAATAGTCAGCTTACAATTGCTGAGTTCAGCGGCATGGGCGGTTGATCTTCGCCCCACAGTCGAGTTTTGCAGAAAGGCTCTTAAAACTTCCGCTTCGTCCTCAAGCGCTTTAATTCGCAAAGCAAAAGCCTTGGCGACTTCCGCAACCACAAAAGCGACTTCAATCTATCAGAATTCCAAACCCATCGATCCTCGGACTTCGGATTCATTTGATCGACTGATGGAAATCGCAGATCGCGACGGTCCTCAAGCTGCGCGCAAGGAATTCTTTAGAATGATTCAAGGCCTCAATCCAAGATCTTCGGCGATTGAAGCAAATTTGACGGTCCTCAAGATTCTCAAGCCCAACAATCTTTCCGAAGGTTATTTTTTGCTTGGCCGACTCCAGGCCTTCAAAGATGCGATGCAAAGTGAGAATCAAAAAACTACTGTCGTGGACTACGCACTCTACTCAGTCCTGACGAATCGAGAGTCTCGAGATGGAGTTCTTAATCAAGCACTTCCCATGGATGAATCGCAATTGAAGAGATTTTCGCGTTTGAGACGGGCGACCAAATGGTATGTCGTTTTGCCAACGCTTGCAATCACTGCTTCGATGCTCAAGCTTGCTTTTGTGGCAGGCTACGGAACGCCTCTCGTCAGCTCGTTCAATCAGCGCCCCAATGCAGTCCTCTTTGGAGCGACAACAAAAGCGGGATTCTCTTTTTGGGGACACTTTCTACAAGCCCCCGAAAACCACCCTCAAAAAGAAGTTCTCGATGACCAAGCAAAAGTGCTTGAACGCATGCAGCAGCTCTCGGAAGGTGCCTCTAAGGGAATCATTGATTCAGATCAAGCGTGGGCAGATTTTCAGGCGCTCGTAAAAGTCTTTCCCAAAATTTACGGATCCGGCGGAGAACAACTCGGAAGCTCCGAAAGCTGGGGACAGGCGATGATCAATGATGCTTATCAAAACGCCTTTGCCGCAATCGATGCGTACTCAAACAAAAAGGATCAGCTTCATCAGACTCAAGATATTTTAGATGTCGGGATGCTTCACGGCGCTCCGCTCACACCCGAAAAGCGCAAAGAACTTGAAATGCGAGTTTATATGCTCAAGCGAGAGATTGGCCTCAACATCGCTCGCAAGGAAGCGATTCGCACAATTTATCCATTCGTCGAAGAACACCACAAAGGCGTTGATCGATTTGCCGTCGCGATGGGGGAGCCTGAACTCGTCAAGCTTGTGGGCGGAAAGGACATCGTCATGCAGCTCTATATGGAAGCTTTTGCGGAAGTCTATAACATCCAAATGGCCCCTCGCTAAATTTTGTCTTTGACTCCCTTGTCTGCAACGGCTCAACTTTAAGAACAATGAGCACGTCCTCACAAAAAATTCAGATTCTTGGAGTGCCGATGGATCTCGGCGCAGCACGGCGCGGTGTCGACATGGGGCCTTCGGCTCTTCGAATCGCTCAAGTAGCCGAGAAGTTAAAGGCGCTTGGATACCAGGTGACCGACAGAGGAAATGTAGACGTTCAAGGCCGTGAGTCATTGGACGAATCCGAAAGTAAAGCCAAGTATTTGGGCGAAATTGCTCAGACACTCAAAAAAGTGGCGGACATTACCTATGACATGATGAAGGCAACTTCACGACCGCTCGTCCTCGGCGGAGATCATTCGATTGCGATGGGGACGGTGGCGGGCATTGCTAAATTTCTTAAAGAATCAAACCAAAAGCTTGGGATAATCTGGTTTGATGCGCATGGAGATATCAATACTCCCGAAACCACTCTCAGTGGAAATATCCATGGCATGCCAGTCGCTCATATTTTAGGAATGGGAGCCAAAGAACTTCGCGGGGTTTGCCCTTTTGAGCCGATGGTGGACCCTCGTAATCTCGTCCTCATTGGCCTCAGAGATCTCGATGCTGCCGAACGAATTGCGATCAAAAAGCAAAATCTTTTGGCGTTTACGATGCGCGAGATTGATGAACTTGGAATGCCCGAAGTTATGAAGCGTGCGATCGCAGCGGCCACACAGGGCACTGTGGGATTTCATACATCATTTGATATGGACGGGCTTGATCCATCGATGGCGCCAGGAGTGGGAACAGCCGTTCCCGGTGGAATCACTTATCGTGAAGCTCACCTCGCTATGGAAATGATCGCTGACACTGGCAAAATGCTCTCAATGGAAGTCACCGAGACGAACCCCGTTTTGGATACAGCAAACAAGACCGCACTTCTTGCGTGTGAAATGATCTGTAGCGCTTTTGGAAAAAAGATCCTTTAGCTTATTCTTCATCGCAGTTCTGGCACTCTTGCTCGAGTCCGAGGGAAACACGAGGGGCAACTCTCAAAAGGTTCGTACGCAGGGTGTTCAATATCCTCGACAGTTAACTCTCGATCACATTTGAAGCAACGACGATATTCTAACTCTTCTCCACTCAAACCCACTCTGCGATCAAAGACCAGACACTCGCCCTCATAGTGATCCTGACCGACATCCTTAAAGTACTGAAGAATTCCTCCCTCCAGTTGATAGACCTCTTTAAAGCCGTAATGTTTGAGAAACAAGGCCGATGCTTTCTCACACCGAATCCCGCCCGTGCAATACATCACGACGGGTTTCTGCTTTATCTCCTCAGGAAGATGGGCCGCCCTTTTTGCAAAATCCGTAAAGGATGTGGCATGGAGATCTACGGCCGACTTGAACTTTCCAAGCCTCACTTCATAATCATTGCGGGTATCGAGCACAGTCATCTCTCGATTTTCACTGAGCCATTTTTTGAACTCCACTGGCGAGAGGGTAGGCCCCGTAAACTCAGCGGGACGAATATCCGGAAACCCCATCGTGATAATTTCTTTTTTCATTTTCACGAGCATTTTTTTCCACGCCAATCGCTCTGTATCATATTCTTTGTACGTGATGACAGGGACCTGAAATTTGTGCACCAGAGCCGATCTAAATTCTTCGACGGCCATAGCTGTCCCCGATACCGATACGTTTATTCCTTCGCGACTGAGTAGAATCGTACCCACAAGCTTGAGATCCCGGCAAAACGTCCGCAAGGGGAACCGGATCAACTCGGGTTGGTCCCAATCAAAAAATCGATACCCATTGAGTAGCTTATAGGGGGTCATCGCGGGCTCCATATTCTCCTTTTGGTACACCAATCTCTTGGAAAAGTGATCCAGAATCGCTTGACGAAGCCGCTCCGAAGTACTTTATAAATGCGAATGATTTGCATTTACTTAGCTCTCATTTTAAGCGCACTCAAAGCCGAATCCGCGTGGGACAGGGTCTCACCTCTCGCCAAGCTCTCTCAATCTGAACTGATCGCACAGATCCCTGATCGCTTCCCGGAAGCCAAGCTGCTCATTGTCAGACCCCCACAAAGGGAATCTCAACCGGATGATCAAAGCCTCTACGATGCGTATTGGCTCACCCAGAGGTTTAAGCCTTATCCCGGGATCTTTATTTCTGCCGGCAAAAAGCTCCCTGGTCAATTTGAGGAACGCGCCTGGAAGGATAAGCATATTCTACTCATCGAGAGTACCACTCCGCGCGATGTGGTCTTTCACCTTCTTCTTCATTTTCTCTTGCCCGCATTTTCCGAAAGACAGAGGTGGGCCGATGAATTGATCGAGTTGCAAAAGGATTCCAAAGCTCATGCTTCAAAAATTGCAGAAATAAAACTGAGAATGTTTAGCCTCGATATCGAAGTGTTGACGGATCAGTTTTTGATAGAAAAGCGAGAGTCCTTTCAGTGGAGGAGCGCCGAACTCAAAAGTATTTTGGAGAGACTGTCTCGACAGTTGAGTCGAATGGAAAGGGAACTCAAATCCTTAGAAGCAGACGCTCAGACTCATCAGCTTAAAGCGGAGTCTGCTAGCGAGTTTGTCAAAGGCATCAAAGAATTACTCGCAAGTCTTGAGAAGGACCTTAAAGAATCTAAAGAGGAAAAGCCGTGAGGGGATCTATTCTCTTTTTGTCTCTCATGACGGGCTGTGGCAGCCCACTTTTTGATCACAAAATCAATGCCCGACCCAGCGCACGACAAGAATCTGTTGCTACTCCAAGTCTCGAGGGCGCAGACGATTGCCAATACTCATTTCCGCAAACCACACTCTGCGCTCAAATTATTTTTGACGAGGCTCCGTTCTTCAGAACTGAAGCCTTCACCGCTGTTTTAAAAATTTGGAGTTCCGACGGATCAAGCCTACCCGAAATCAAATCAGCGCCGATTGTATTTCACCAACATCCGCAGCAGTGCTGTCGACCCGCTCCGATCCATGTGAGCTTTGTTTCGCCAGGGCAGTACCAACTGAGTCCCATTGAGTTTCATGCGGGCGGAACCTTTGATTTTTTTGTCGAAATCGAAAGGGCTCCAGGAGATACAGTAATCGCAAAGGTGGTGGTTGATGTGGCTGATTCTTAGTCAGGCTCTCATCGCGGGAGCCGCTTGCTGCTCTTCGGGGGCTACGTTTCCTTCGATTCTTGGATTTAGCGATCGCTTGCAGCTCGGAACAACTTTGACAGGTTCATCAAGCGTAGGCGCGAGCAATTCTCAGGGAGATTCGTTTTTCTTTAATAACGAGGAGGCCGATCGATCTCTCCTTCATTCTGTGTATGGCTCATTTCGTCTAGGCGACAGCTGGCAGGGAGGTGCGACAGTCAATTGGTTTACTCGGCAAAAGGAATCATACGATACGAGCGAATCCTCCACGGGATTGGCGGATACATCTCTCTATCTGGGATACGAGTTTGATTCTCATTTGATCCTGTCAATCACCCAAGTGATCCCGACCGCCGAAAACTCTTTTGAATCCACTCGCCCCTTAAGAACAGACGCCATGGGACGCGGTCTTTGGACGACATCGGCCACGTTGATGTGGAGAGACACTCGGGGACTTTGGGACCATCACTTGGCGGGAGCCTTGAGATATGGCTGGGCCAATCGTTTTGACCGCCCTCAAACCGGAGAGGTCTCTGTGGATTCTGTTTGGGGCGCGAGCGCGATTGTGGGAGGAGGATACCAATGGCCCTTCAAAAGAATTCGTTCGGGCTTGGGGGTTGGACTTCAGTGGGACCAAGGATTGACGGAACGAGATCGCTTTCAAGTGCGTTCATCCAGTTACAAGATGGTTTGGGATCTCGTCGCCGATCTCTCGTTGCCCCTTTTGGATTTCGGCAATTTCTCGATCGCTTATAAAGACCAGACACTTTTGGGACCGACTCAAAATGCCGATCTCAGTCGCAGCGTTTCGGTCGCATTCTCACGAGCTTGGAGTTTATGAAAAGTCTTCTTCAGAAATCGGGCCTCAAGGCCACAAACTCTCGACTCGCAATTCTCGCGGCGTTTCAAAAGGGTGGATGCGCCTTAAGTGCCGAAGACATCTTTAAGGCCTGCAAAATCAGAAAGGTCGACTTAGCGACGATTTATCGCAACCTCAAATCTCTCGAAGCGAAGGCGATTGTTCGCCGCTCCTTATTGGGCGATGGAATTGAGCGTTATGAATTTTTTGCTGAATCTCGACATCATCACCATCATTTGGTCTGCCGCCAATGTCGACTCTTGGTCAAACTCCCGGACTGCAATATGAAATCTCTCGAATCCTTTGCGGAGATGAATGGATTTACGAACATCAATCATCAGCTCGAGATCATCGGCACTTGTAAAAAATGCTCTTCACCCTAAACTCACTTGGCGATTTCGTTAAAGGCCTGAAACGCAGCCACTTTGTAAGCTTCTGCCAACGTCGGGTAGTTAAAAACATTTCCCACAAAAAACTTAAGATCTGCTCCCAGTGCCATAGCGACTTGACCAATGTGAATGAGCTCCGTCGCCTGAGTGCCAATAACATGGACGCCTAATATTTTTTGGCTTTGCTTGCAGACAATCATTTTTAAGAGACCATCTTCGTCTCCGATGATTTTACCGCGCGCCAGCTCTTTGTATCGCGCACGCCCCACGACATACGGAATTTTTTGTTCCTGCACTTGAGTCTCATTTAATCCGACCGAAGAGATCTCCGGAATCGTATAGACTCCGTAAGGAAACATCTGAGGAAAATCCCCCGCAAAATGATTGAAGATCTTGGCCGAAGCCATACGCCCTTGCTCGGCGGCTGAAGTCGCAAGACCTGGCGCTCCTTGCAAATCTCCTACAGCATACACATGAGAACACTCAGTTTGATAAGTCGAATTGACGGCGAGTGTTCCTTTTTCGGTGACCTTGAGAGAGAGAGCTTCAAGATTGAGCTCCTCCACATTGGGCATTCGTCCCTGACAATAAAGAACGGCATCAAACGTGTGCTTATCTTTGTCCGTGGTCACACTCGCTTGAACATCTGAGAGTTTCTCTACGACGGTCTCCTCGCCGAGACGCAACTGAATCCCAGCCCGAGTGAATGCAGCCTTTAGAGCAATGAGGACTTCCGGATCCAAATCTCTCAGCAACTCTCGACGCCGATCGTAAATACTCACACGTGCGCCGAGGGCTGCAAAAATAGAGGCGTACTCACAACCGATAACCCCACCGCCCATCACGGCGAGGGACTGAGGCTTTTTTCTCAAACTGAGGATCGTATCACTGTCAAAAATAGGGGCACTAAACTCAATTCCTTGAGGCCGGCGAGGCCGATTGCCTGTGGCCAATATAAAGTGAGGGCTTTTGAGACGTACCTCTGTTCCAAGGACCTTGATCTGAAAGGGGGTCTCAAACTGAGCGAAGCCCTGAAAAATGCGCACTTGGTTGCGCTCGAGCTGGTTTCGAATGACGGATTCGTCAGCCTCAATGACATGGACTGCTCTTTCATAGGCCTTTTGCAATGCGAGTGGGTCTGCCCGATCAAGGGACAGTGCTGCTTCCCTTAAACTCTTACTCGGGATCGTCCCTAAATGAAGGCAGCTCCCTCCTAGGCGACGCCCCTCTACTATAGCGACTTTTTTCTTTAGTTTAGCCGCTTGGACAGCAGCTCTTTGCCCTCCAGGGCCCGATCCGATAACAACCAGCTCAAATTCCTCAACCACAGACTAGGATTGTACGCAGATTAAAAAATTCATGCGACTGCGTTTTTTTCTATTCAACTTCGACAAAATCATGGAAGAGTCGCCCGATATGTTGAAAAAAGGTCATCCTAAAGCCCTCTATTATCTATTCTTCACCGAAATGTGGGAGCGATTTTCCTACTATGGAATGCGAGCACTTTTGGTGTTGTTTATGACTCAACACCTTTTAGTAGATCCCGAACGCGCCAAAGGAATCTTGGGCTATTCTGCCCTTGAGAGTTGGCTCATGAGCACATTTGGTGAGCTCAATATTCAGGCCATTAGCTCGCATATTTACGGACTCTATACGGGCTTTGTTTATTTTACGCCGTTCTTTGGCGGTATTATTGCGGACCGATGGTTGGGCCGTCATAAGTCTGTTTACTTGGGCGGTATCCTCATGGCGATCGGTCACTTTTTGATGGCGATTGAAAGCACCTTCTTAATTGCTCTCGTCTTTTTGATTTTAGGAAATGGATGTTTTAAACCCAATATTTCGACTCAGGTCGGCGAGCTCTACCCCGAGAACGATCCAAGACGGGATGGTGCATTCACTATTTTTTATATGGGCATTAACCTCGGCGCCTTCTTCTCGCCTCTCGTCTGCGGAACATTGGGCCAAAAATTTGGATGGCATTATGGATTTGCCGCTGCAGGAGTGGGCATGCTCTTGGGCCTTGTGGTTTATCATATGGGATCGGATCTCCTGCCTCGCACCGAACCCACACGCAAAAACAAATCCAAAAAAGAAGAATCAGGCGCTCTCACTGCGGATGAATGGAAGCGCGTTGGCGTCCTCGCTCTGCTTTGCTTTTTGAATATTGTTTTTTGGGCGATCTTTGAGCAGCAAGGAAATACCCTCCAACTTTGGGCAGATGAGCGAACCAACTGGAACTTTTTTGGCTTCGAGCTTCCTTCGACCTGGTATCAATCGTTCAATCCGGCATTTATCTTCTTGTTTGCGCCAATCTTAAGCGCTCTCTGGGCCTGGCAGTCGACCCGAAAGAAGGAGCCTTCAAGTGTCGTCAAAATGGGAATCGGCTGTTTTCTTTGCGGCGCGGCCTATATCGTGATGATCGGTGCCGCTCGAGTGCTTATCGAAGGCGAAAAGGGAAGTCTCTGGTGGCTCACCATGACCACTTGGCTTTTTACTATGGGTGAACTTTATTTGAGCCCGATTGGACTCTCTCTCGTGACGAAAGTAGCTCCCAAACGATTGGTTTCGACCATGATGGGCATGTGGTTTATGTCGAGCTTCTTTGGAAACTACGTCTCTGGATACTTTGGAAGTTTCTATGAAGTTCTGACCAAAGAGACATTCTTTCTCTGCCTGGCTTTGGCCGGCATGGTGACAGGACTGATCTTTATCCTCGTGCGTAAACCCGTCGGAAAGGTGATTGGAAATTCCATTTAGTCCGAAGAGGCGAGTTCTTCGGATGAAGTGACAACAAATTCTGCCCTTCGATTTTGTGTGTAGGCCTTTTCGGACTGACCAGAGTCGAGGGGCCGCTCTTCGCCCCAACTACGCTTTTGAATTCGATTGGCCTTTACTCCTAGTGCCGTCATGGTTTCGACAATTGTTTGAGCTCGACGCTCTCCCAAAGCAATATTGTATTCGGAGGTTCCCTGCTCATCGCAGTGGCCTTCGACCGTCATTTTGATCTGAGAATTTTGCTTCATACGCTCTGCATTTTGCTTTGTCGCTTTAAGGGCCTTCTTGTCCAAGATGGATTGATTGAGCGCAAAGTGAACACGTTTAAATTCTGCTGATTTGGACGCACACCCTGCCGCTATCAAGGCGGTCATTCCGACCAATACCATTTGCTTCATCATCATAGGCCTACTTGTCTCCTTAAGTATTCAGGGAGCAAAGTCCGTGCCTTCTCTAAAACGAGGAATATTGCCGAGATTCTGCACTGTGCCATGGCATTTCTGCCTGAGCAGCGACAAAAACCTGCAGGACTTAAAAAGTTTGGCTTCTCTTCCAAGAGACCTTTTCGGACAATAAGAATGGGGGAGGAAATTTGAAGGCGAGGGGTGTCATCTTTGGCGCCTGGGTCGGGCTTTATGTGCTCGACGCGGGAGCATTCACGATTCAACCACTGGATTCTGATTGCCTCGCTCAGCTCGTCACCACATTTCCATCATCATCCCTTCAGGGAGGCTGCCAGCCATATACGATGTTTCATTACACTCAAGGAACAGAGGGGGAGTTTACTGAACAAGTTTCTTGCACCTTCTCAAATTTGACCACGAGCTTTGTCTTTAAGGCAGACGAGCAGATTGTTGTGGATGTCCGAGGCTTGAGTGATCGAGTTATCTCTCAAGCAGATTTGAGAGAGGACTCTGCGTGGAAGTTTGAAAGCTGCCAAGGAGTCATCGATTTTTTGGATCGGATTCGAGAGACGCCGGCTCGGGTCCCTGCGATTTCACAGAAAGGGGAGTTTTACTCTCGAGAGTCCATCCTCTTAGTCACTTCTCAATCGCGCTGCGAGGAGGCAGAAAGGGCGCAACTCAATCGATGGCTCAACACTTTGAGATCCGAAGGACGGTTTGATTCTGAGCTTCTCTGCATACCAACGCCACTGGTGCAAACACAAAACCCTTCCGTCATCCGACGACATATTTTATCTCATGTCACGACTCAGCAAGGAATCATTCTTGTGGGAGACGAGATTCCACCTTTCGAGTTTTTTAAAGCAACAGGATGGGAAGATCCGTGGGCTCCTTACAAATATGGTCATACGGATTTGCCTTATGGAGCAATGGACTCTGATTTTTGGGACAACCCACTACGAAAGGATCAGGCACCACTTCTTAACAAGGTTTATTTTGATAAGGATTTTATTTATGGCCCTCACAAACCGACTCGATTTTCTTTTGATCTTCAGGATTTTATAAGAGGCGATGAAATTACCTTTTACCAACAAGCGCTTTGGGTATCGCGTTGGATTGCTCCTCCACTCAATTCCAAAAGCTCGCTCGATCATTTTGTAGAACGACGCGAAGACTTTCGTCCTTCAAAAACTCAAAATCTGATTCTCACTCGGGGAGCCGAGAATATCATGTACACTCCTCTCGATTTTACGATTCGTGACTACTACAAGATCTCTACCGATTTTTGGAGAAGCCTCGATCCCGCAAACCGATTCGCTCAAATTTTGATGCCCATTGATTTGGACGCTTCGTTAAGATTCTTAGATCCTCACGTCAATTTCTTGATTTTGAATGAACATGGAAATCCTGAGAACGTAGGCAATATCAACTATCAGAGCTTTGAGGGCATCCAAAGATTGCCGGAACTCGTCAGTTTTGATTCTTGTCTCTCGGGCGCTTGGGGATATGCCGACTCACTAAATAGCTCAGTTTTGACAGCCGCTTTTGCGGTGCCTTCACCGCCCTTAGCACTCATTGCCAGTCAGGGGATCAAGTCTTATCGCACTTTTGGAGAACCAGATCGACAAGTTCGCGCGACATTTCTGGGCGAATGGCCCTCGGGAGTTTCCCTCGGACTCCATCAACGCGAAATGATCAATTCTGAACTCGCTTACTGGAGAGAATCTCTCTCTCATGACCCATTCTACGAGGAGACGGTTTCTCAGGTATTTCACTCTCTCTCTATTTTTGGGGATGGGAGCTTTGAGTTTGCAAGGCCGCAAAATCCATGAGTTTCATCTCGGAGATCTTCAGATCAAAAGTCGTTCCACCAGGTCTCGGAAATTTGAGAGTCAAAACTCCAGAATCGATCTGAGATGAACCTATCCAAAGCGCATGATGGTGCGGGACAAAAGGCTTTTCGAGTCTCAATCGATTCGCATACCGGTAAGCAAAAAGCTCTCCGTCCCCAAGCGCGAGCCCACCCACCGCGTAGCTTGCAGAAAGGCCGGGACAATTCAGGCTGATAGAGGATCGATAAGATCCAAAAAGTTCAATCGCCAATGCACGATACTCACTCGCTGAATCCAGCTTACTAACCCGCTCTGGAAAATATTTTTTGATGAGCGGTTGTATCTTAGTATTAGATTTACTCAGGTCCTCTTCAGGCCACAAATGCACACCACTTTTTTGTAGTTCTGCCGCAAGATCAAAAAATCGATTCACTCGATCCCATTGATTCGAATGGCGCTCCGTCAAAAGACGAGAATTCACATCTTGAGTCACCAAAAAGTGGCCCGCAATATTTAACTTTGAGTCTTGAGAAACAGGTGAAACGCGAATCCAAAGAACGTCATCTTGAGCTCCTTCATTGACTTCCGCCACAGTCTGCCAACCTTGAACAGAGATTTTCTCTCGACATCCGTCGACTAACTTCCATCCGCTCTCAGGAATAGTCGCTGACAATCCACGAATTTCTAGACTTCCAAAATGAGGAGATGGTTCGGCCAACGAAATCACTTGTGATTTTACGTAGGGGTCTTCGTATGCTTCCAACTCCTTACGATCCCAGAGCTCTTTACTCAACTTGGAAGTGGTCTCAGAGGAATCCAAACGTAAATAGACCCTCGACCCTTCTTGCTCTCCCACAAGTACAGAATTCGCTTCAGGTGTTCGTAGAAACCCAAGGACTGCGGGGGGGCGTTCTGTCAGCCCCTCCACAGTACTGTGACGTTTAAACAAAAGTTCGTCGAATTCTGAGGTGCGATAGTAGACGAGAATAATCTCCGACTTCTCGTCTTTAGAACGCATTCCAACGCAGTTCAGCTTTCCTAAACCCGTAGGGAGTTGATTGCCCCACAAGGAAGGGGACAGCCCGATGGCTAGGGCTGTGATAGAGGCAATGCTTACTCGACGAAATGCGTCCTCAAAAATCTTTAGCATGCGTTACTCGTGCCTTTACACCAATTGTATCCATCGAGCTCACAATTTTTTGTTGTGGATGGATCGCAATAATCTCTCGTATTTGCACGTCGGCAGCACTTATCGTTCACCGCAAGGTTGCATTCAAGTGCAGCGCTCAAGGCATCGGCTTGAGCAAGAATTGCCTCTGCCTTGCTCCAGTCCTTGGAATACTGAGTCTCTACCTGGGCCATGGCACGATTAGGCATGCTCTGGGGATTGGATGGCTGAGGATACACTTGCGCCGCAGACTGAGCGGGGTAGGCAAACTCTCGAACGATATCGGCTTGTTCGCAAAGCTCAGCCACTGGGACATTTCGGCCCACGTTAATTTGATTAAAATGATTTTGAGTCTGAATGATAAGAGCCGGAATCTGCTTAGGGCTCTTAATGATCACTTGGTTCAATTGCTGAGAAAAAGCCAAAGGGCTGCAAAGTAGAATGGCCGCGATCGCTAAAGAAAAATTTTTCATGAGTTATCCTCTTTTAAGTTGTGACGGATTTCAAAAAAAGCGACACGTCACCCACTGACGTTTCTGCCCAATGCCCGCCTGCTCTCTCGTTATGCAAAATTCAGAAAAATAACTCTCCGACCTAAGTCAGACGCCCCCTGTCAATTTTCGCATTGCGGACAGCGCATCGCTTAATTCCACACAAACATGCGCACTCACCGTACGATATTTAAAAGGGGAGTAAGGGATGAATTCAATTTTTGTTTTAGCACTTGTAATTTCTGATTGGCAGGCTTCACCATTTTTGCCGCCTAACGATCTCCACAAACAAGACCAAGTGCGCCGACTGGCCAATATGACAGAGGCCGAGTTCCATCTGATCATCAAAGATATTACGGACTACTATCGCCCTATTGTTGAATCTCACGGAGCTCAGCTTACGATCGATTCGGACTGGA
>JACCDG010979717.1_pt1 | contig 14928 bp, 7 predicted proteins | sample 7442471 | NCBI WGS metagenome assembly JACCDG01 (sample SAMN15323444, study PRJNA562643) | freshwater metagenome | isolation source: river surface water | place: USA:Blue River Watershed | collected 2017-08-17
GCATTGGTCAACAAATTGACCAGGATCTGACGCAAGCGCAAACGATCAGCAAACACATTCATGCCCGCTTGCACTTGTGGCGGCACCAAGACCACACCCGCGTCCGATGCCGCAGCCCCGACCATGGACACGGCCTCTTCAAGCACATGAACCAAAGGCACAGCCTCAATGGACAAAGGCAAGCTACCGGAATCAATCCGAGACAAGTCCAACACATCACTGATGACACCCAGCAAGTGCCCACCAGCGCGCTCAATCAACTCAACCTTGGATCGCTGACCGTCAGTCAAGGGATGCTGACGGTCCAGGCGCAACAGTTGCGCAAAACCCAACACCGCATTCAGTGGCGTGCGCAACTCATGACTCATCCGGGACAAAAACTCGCTCTTGGCCCGGTTGGCCGCGTCCGCCACCTGGGCGGCCACCTTCGCATCCTGGTATTCCTTGTGCTCGGTGAGGTCTGCCGTGTGGCCATACCAAACCACACTGCCATCGGCCTCGGTAACCGGTAAGGCCCGTCCGCCATACCAACGCAGACCTTTCCCTTCCAGCACAACCCGGTACTCAAAGTCGACCGGTCTCAATACCGCGCCTGGTTTGGGTTTCTTCGCCAAACGCCTCACATAGGGCAAATCATCCGGATGCACCCGTTGATGGTGCGCCGTGTAATCAGCGGCCATCACATCAGGCGAGAGCTGGAACATCTCCATCGCCCTGTCACTGATGTACTGGAACTGGGCCTTGCCCTCCGCATCAAATCCCACTTTGTGGATGATGCCTGGCACAAACTGCCCCATGCTGCTCAGAAGAGCCTCACGTTCTTTCAGGATTTGCTCAGACACCTTTCTGTCACTGATGTCTTCAATCACCGCCATGAACTGAACGGGTTGCCCCTGCGCATCACGCAAAACCGCCACGGCCAAGGACACCCACAACAGGCTGCCATCGGCCTTCAGATACCGTTTTTCTGTGCGGACATTGTCCAGGCGACCTTCGATCAGGTCTCTGGCCAATTGCTCGCTGTAATCGATGTCATCGGGGTGCGTCACATCGCGAAATCGGCGCCCAAGCAGTTGCGCTTCGGTGTAGCCGGTGATTTCGCACAAACGGGAATTGACCTGCAAAAACCGCCCGTCAAGGGCGACCTGGGCCATCCCTGCCGCCGACAGGGAGAAAATGGTCCGATAGCGCTCGGCCTCGGCCCTAGCGTGAGCCAACTGTTCTTTCAGCGTAGCCACGTCTTCAGGCACCGTAGGGGCCTGTTCTGCGTGGTTCTTGCTCTCGTCCTGCAAATCGATCTCCGGAGCCCAACGGCAGACCGATGGTATGACCTCAAGCGCTCGGCGTCCGAGGCTTATGACACAGTGCAACGCATCTCATGATCCGAATGCACCATCCCAGTGCTACTGTGTCACAGATTACGCCCTATCCACCTAGGGGCAGCCCCGAATATCAGGCCACGTTAACGCGAATCGCTAAACGACCAACTTGAAATCAATACGTCGATTGCGAGCCCGTCCTTCATCCGTTGCATTGTTGGCAATCGGCTGATCAGGCCCCAAACCCTTGGTTCGCAGATTTTGGGCAAGCAAGCCCTTGCTGACCAAATAGGCCTTCACCGCTTCCGCCCTGGCCAACGACAAAGCCAAGTTACTTTGACGCGCACCATGACCGTCCGTGTGCCCAACCAATTCAAAGGACCGCCCCTTGAACTGCCCCAGGGCCTTGGCCATGTCATCCAGCAATTTGGCGCCTGCTGGCGTTAAAACAGCACTGCCGGGCTCAAACTCAACGGTGCGATTGGCCAATGCCTGATCGATCAACACCTGTTCAGGCACCACGACCTTGAGTGCATGTTTGATCGAATAGGTTCGCCCAGCAGCATGACTCAAATCCTGGATGACCTGCTGTCGAACAGCCTCACTGGGCACCTCACCCCGCAATTCGACCACCTGCCCTTCCAAGGTGATCTGTCCCTTGCTGACCTGCCTGATCGAGTTTGGCAACAAGCGAACCACATCCTGGCGCCACTGCGTCGAAGCCGTCACCCCGCCAATGGACAGGCGATCCACAACCCTTTCTCGGCCATACAGCGCCATCAGTCGGGCGACCACTTCTGCGCGATACGAATCATCGGGTACCACGCCCTGCAAAATCACAGGCGCTGGTGCTTTGGGATCAGTTTGTTGAGCACAAACCGACGAGGCAAAAAACAATACAGCAGCGATTGGGCCTGCTGCCATCCAGCGCTTACAAACCAAGGAACACCTCTTCGTAGGTACGCAAGGCCTGAGCCAGTGACAGCGCAGGATCTTTCAAATAATTAGAGAGCTTGCGCAAACCATAATCAGCTTCAACATCGGCTTCGACCCATTCGGCATCGGTCACCGTGACGCAGGACGAGCGCAAAACCGCCGGGTCCATGACCGCGTTCATGGCAGAAGCACACGCACCTTGAAAGCTCAAAACCATGCAGGGCTGGCCGTCATGTACCACCATGAAAATGCCCCACTCCATGTCGTGACGACTGAAGAAACCTGCAACCAATGACAGCCAGAAGGCAGCGACCGGACCGCGTAACAACCGATCCTGCACCAATGGCAAGCACAGCGCCTTCGTCAATTTGGCTGGCCCTTGGGCCATCACCGGCTGCAGCAACAAGCCCAGAGCCAAGATCGCTCGACGCACAGACATGCGGTTGCCCGCTGCAGCCAACATCTGCTCCAAACTGGCAACGGAATGGGTTTCCAGAAAGTCCAAAAAGCCGGCCTTTGACGATGCCCGCGTCGCATCAAAGTCGATGGTGCCGGTCAAGCTGGACTGGATCAAATCCAAATCGGAGGCCCCGTAAGCCAATCGGGTGTTTTGATCCAACTTGGCCCAAAGACGGTTCAATGCAATCGGACTGATGGAGACAAAGCCCTGAGGATCTGGCAAATCAAATGCGGCAGACAAAATGAACGGAAACCGTCGACCTGAGGCATCTTGGCTGGCCAGCCACGTACCAGCCAAACCCACAGAACTCTTGTTGCCCAAAACGGCAAACTGCATGGCCGGCGCTGCGTCATAAATCAGCTTCCAGCGTGGATCTTGGGACAAGCGTTCCATCGACTGGCTTTGCCACCGATCCAAGGTGTCCAACAGCGAAGCATGCTGACTGCTTCGGATGAAGTCCCCTCGACACGGCAGTTTGCCGAAATACATCAGGTCAGCACAAGCAACAGCCTGGTTCATGGATTCACTCCTGTCTGGGCCGCGCCTGCTGAAGCGGTCGCCTCATCTGCAGGACCAACAATGATCGCTGGCAAGGCACCCGGTTTGGACACCGAGACCGACGCGCCTTCTTTTCCTGCCCCACCAGCAGCGGTGGGAGGGGCTGCCGCAGGACTGGTTGCCGTATTCGACACGATGCGCAATTGCACTGCCACGGCAACACCGTCTTGTGGCCAACGCAATTCAAACGTATTGCCGTCGAGCTTCTTGCGTTGAGCCGAGTTGATCATCTTTTCCAAACCGAATCGCCCCACTTGGTTGAAAAATTCAACAGAACGGCCGTCATGCATCACCCCGCTGATACGGACGCCAGGGGTGCCAGGTCCAGGCCAAACGAACTGCGACCAGGACGCAGCACCATTGCGATAACGCACAGCTTGCCCATCAATGTCCACGGTGTACTCCGTCAAGCCAGGCGCAGCCAAGGGCAACATCTGGAAAACGGTTTGAGCTTCGGCACTGGCAGACGCACCGCCACCTCCGGCACCACCAGCGGCAGCACCTTGCCCTGCCAAGGGTGCAACCCACATACCGAGCCCTGCAGCGAACTCAGGACGCAAGCGCACCCCCATATCAGCCCAAGTTTTGGCCGTCACCACGTCACCACGGCGCACCACCAATGCACCCAGCGCTTGCTCGGTGAACTTCGCAACAGAACCTTCTGCCCCAAAGACCTTGGCGATTTCGGCGGGACTGGCTTCCACACGCGATGCGCGATCAAACGGGTACTTGCTGGCCAATGTGCGTTGATAAGGGTCATAGACCTGGGCCATCCAGCTGCGATTCAACTCAGCCTCAGACGGACGCACAATGGCCCCAAAGGCTTGCATCAACGGACGCACAAACAAGGGGCGCAAGGCCTGCTTGGTGGCCTCACTCATCCCGGTCAGCATCTGTTCATCGACCAGCTTGAGGGCATCAGACAACTCGCCCGTTCCCTCAAACGTTTCGGTCATCATCTTGCGTGCAGCTGGGCCTGGATCACCTTGGGTCTTCATTTGATTGAAGCGGCCACGCACCTTGCCCAAGGACGCCAGATAGGTCTTGAACAAGGTTTCTCCGCCTTCGCGGGGCTTCATCAATTTAGCCAAACCGTTGAACTCTTTGCCAATCGGCCCCAGCGGTATGGATTTGTCACCTAAGTTGACATTCATGTCCACCTTGACATTGGCTGGCGCCATGCCCATCACGCTTTGCTTGAACCAGGCAACAAAGCCCTTTTGCGCCAAAGCCAGACGGTCATTGAGCACCGCAGGGTTGTCCCAGGATGTCTGGTCATACAAAGTTTCGATCAACCGGCCCAAGGGCGACACGGCTGGATCACCCAAACGATTCATGCCGACAACAGCTTGATCAAAGCTGGCGAAATCCACCACCGAGACGCCCTGAATGAACTTCTTCCACTCCTGTGCGTATTCGGTTTTGTACAACTGGGTCAAAGCCTTCTGGATTTGTTCCGGACTGCCTTCCAGCGTCAAATCATCCGAGGCCGCCGTTTTCAAGACCCAGTCGGTTGACTGCAACTCATTGTTGGCGGCGTTTTGGAAAGCCTCTTTGACATACTGCTCCCACGCTTCCCGAGTGAATGCACCCGATACCGCGTGACTGCCTGCGACGATGTTGCGATCCTCATCGCCAACCAATCGCACCACCGTTACAGGGGCAAAGCGGGTGGCGGCACGGGCTTTGATCTCGGCATACACCCGCTCACGAGCTGGCATGCCCTTGATGACACGGCGCAGATTTTCACGGGTTTGGTCCAACAAGCCAACGTTCAGCTCTTGTTCAGGAAAGGCTGGATCCGTCATCTGCTGAACCGAGAACGACAAAATCCGCTCGGCGCTTTGAATCAGCTGCTCACGACGCATGTTGCCGCGATTGGCCTCCAACCAACCACGCCAAAAGCGAGTCAACTGATCGCTCATGTGACCGGGCTCAAGGCGCGCACGGTCCCCCAGCATCAGATAGGCTTTCAAGGCGTTGTAGGCCTCGGTCACATTGGTACTGGATGCCTTGGTGTAACCGGCATCGGACACCGCTTCGGCCACTGGTGCGCTAGCCGCTGAGGCTGCCGCCGCAACAGGTGCAGCAGCATCGGCCACGCGACTGACTGACTTGAGGTCTGCGGCATGGGCATTGACATCAGCCAGATAGCTGGCCATGGCTTGCCCAGCCGGTTTGAGCATGACCGATTGCAAGCCAGCGAAATACTCTTGCTTCAGGCGTGCTTCAATCGCTTCCCCCTGATACATACCCAAGCCCAACGACCAAGGGCGGTCTTGTCGATAGCGTTGTATTTGCTCCAGGCGGTCTTGCAAGATCTCCAGAGCTTCCAGGCGCGATTGCAGATCCACTCGCCCCTCTTGCACTTGCTTGGCTTTGATCAGGTCAGCCTGCACATGCGATACCAACTGACGGTTACCCATGTAGGACCAGGTCCAGGCAGCCAACAAACTGCCGAGCAACACCACGCCACCCATGAAGGTGGCATAACGCAGTCGCAGCTTGTTGCGGCTGGTGTATTGCTGCACCAGTTGCCGGTCAGCAAAGATGACTTTAGAGAACAGCTCCTTCAAGAAAAAGCCACTCTTGGAGAACACCGCTGAAGATGTCCCCTGCTGCAACTGCAGACCAAACTGGCTGGCGACACGCTCGCTGGCACGGCTGGTTGACTGCCCTTCCTGGACCGCACTGGTGAAATAAAAACCTCGGAAGATGGGGCGGAACTGATAGGGGTTGTCTTCAAACAGCGTGGTGATGAAGGTGCGCAGCGAGGGCTTGAGCGCAGCAAATTCGAGCGGGAATGTCAGCACGCCTGGTGGCAACTGCTCACCGCGATGCAAGGACATACGCGCCACCGAAGCCTCTTTCAGCCCATCAAACAGCTGATCGAAGTGTTGGTCAAACTGCGCCACTGCATCAGCTCGCGCGGACGTGTCGTAAGGCAAGGTTGCCCCCCAGACCTTGTCACGCTCAGCCCTGTCGCGGTCTTCAAAGAAGTCCACAAAACCAGCGATCAAGTCAGCCTTGGTGAACACGACATAAACGGGTGCAAACACTTCGAGTTTTTCGGTCAACTCTTGCACGCGTTGGCGCAGCTTGCGAGCCAGATCAATCGCAAACTCAGGTTTATTGGCACCCAACTCGGCCACGCTCACAGCGATGATCACGCCATTGAGGGGGGCCTTGGGGCGGTTCTTCTTGAGTAAGGATAAAAAGCCGAGCCACTCGCTGCGATCTTCTTCATGTACCGAGTAGCGGCCAGCGGTGTCCAGCAAGATACCTTCTGTCGTGAAGTACCAATCGCAATGGCGGGTGCCACCAATGCCCTGGATGACGTTGTCGGTGTTGTCTGCAAACGGGAACTTCAAGCCCGACATCACCACGGCAGAACTCTTGCCCGCAGCGGGGTTGCCGATGACCGCATACCAAGGTAGCTCATACAAGGCAGCAGCCCCGGATGTCTCACCCAGCTTGGAGGTCTTGATCAGCTTGACTGCCTCGGCCATGCGCTCCCGCACGGCTTGCACTTCGTCTTTTTTGTCGGCAGCGGCCGTCTGCAGCGCTCGTTCTGCGTCTGCATCCATGGCATCTTCCAGCTGCTTGGCTGCTTGTTTGGCTTGATGGCGTTTGAACAACCACACACCCAACCAGATCAGGGCCAATACAGCCAGCACCACACCCACCCAAATCAAACCTACCTTGAGTGCATCAGCCCCTAAAAACAAGAAGGTCGCCAGCGCGGCCAACCCCAAAGCCGTCAAGACACGAGGGTCCAAAAAAAACTGCCAAACTTTTTGCATTCTCGAATCCAAACAATCAGACTGGGACCGCGTCCTGCGCGTCATCCACACTCAAAGCCAATGCCACACGTTCATGACTAGACTGCACGTGAGTGGCCAAAGCAACCTGTTCACCCTCAGAGGCCCACACAGCCGCACACCCCAAAGCAGCTGACAACAGTGATCGGGCGACACCGACATCCCCCAACACCTCACCGGCCCGCGTAACTTGGACGGTTGGGTCGATCCCTGGCACCAGGGTTTGCAGCGCTTCAAACAGTTCAGAGGTACGGCTGGCACGATGATCAGCATCGGTGACCACCATCAAATCCAGCGAAGGGGCCACGCCCGCAACCGCCAAAGCCTGCGTCATGGTTTCGACCAGCGTGGTCGCACCAACTCGGCCCAGCGCATCCGCAGACTTGTCCCGGCGCAAGCAAACGGGACGAGCCAAACGAATGGCAGGTTGCGCCAATGCTTTGAAGTCCACCCGCCCACGCAAGGCCGGGCTACTCAGCAACATGCCAACGGCAGCTTCTCCGGGTACACGACCTGTTTGGTGCTGCGCTGTGAACAACTCGCCCACGCTTTGCCAACGCTCAACCGTGGGCTCATCCAGGGCACTGTCAACGGCCAAGATCAGCAGAGCCTCAGCCCTGCCCTCGCGACCCCAGCGTTTGATGTGGGCATCGAGTTCAGACCACCAGATTTCCGGCGTGGCGGGCGGAATGACCTGCCACTGCGGCGCGGCCATGCCACATGCCGTCGCGTGATCAACCACAGCAGCCAAACGGCTGCGAACGGCACACACCACCAAATCCTGATCAGCAACGGACCAGGATGCAGGCATCAGGATACGAACGGTCCACTGGATGGGATCGGTACGCTGTTTTTCATCATCAGGAGTGCGATGCCCCACACCAGACAGATAGGTCTTAGCCTCACTACCCCACTCGTGATCAGTCCCCCCGGCGGCCATGGCCTGAGTAGGAGACAACTGCTCCAACAAACTCATCCAGGTTTCAGCCAACTGCTCAACAGGCCCTCGCAACAGGGCCATGGCTCGCGACACTGCCATAGCCGGCGCATCAGCCCTCGGCAGCTCGCCAATATCGGCGTCATCCAGATCCAGATCAGCTACCCGAGCTGAAAAAATGGGCAGCCCGTCATAGTCTTGCAGCGATGGATCCAGACCGGGGCGTACAGCCCCAGACTGAACCTCGGCCAATGAAGACATTGCGTCCGGCCCGACACACGTATGGACTGCCGCATCCAGAACCAAGGCGTGCGCGCGCTGCAAGGCCTGGTCACCAGACAAAGCGGGGGCTGCATGCGGCGTTTGAGCTGCGGGCAAAACGATTTCTTGCGCCGCTTTGGCTCGAATTTTTTTGATCGCCCACAGCGCCAATAGCCACCCGCCCGCGATGACTGTCGGCAAGACCAGCAGGTACGACACGATGTCAAACAGGTCCACATCTCGGCCGGACTGCTGCCAATGCCACAAGGTGAATAGCCAGACCATGGCCCCCACGATGAGCCACAACAGGACGATTTTGAGAACACGGGTCATGCTTGAACTGCTCGCTGAACCACTGAATGGCACCCCAAACCGGAGGTGCCCGAACGGATGCCGATCACTGGCCGGTAGACACGGCCTGAGCCGCAATCAAAGTGGCACCGCAGGAGCACTTGTCGCCATGGCGCGCCGCGGGTTTGCCGTCAATGATCATGGTCGGATCTCCGCTGACGATGACGGATGTGCCGTGATATTTGATGGGGCAACTGACCTGATCACCCACCCTCGCGATTCGCTTGCCGTGGGTATCAGTCACGCCAGAGGCTTCGATCACGGTCCCGCCGTGATCGGTGCTGTCACCCAATACGATGAACGGACGTCCCATGGCGTCACAACTCCCTGATACCTGATGTTTTTTATATAGATCGGGTTTCCCCGACGCGGGGCGGAGTCTAACGGGCGACGATCACGCACTTGTTACCGTGTGTGTCAAAAACTTGGTGCAGCAGTCGTCTATCGTCCCTTTGCCCGTGCACCGGGGCGGCGCCATTCCACGTGCCCAAGGTCCATCATTTGCCAGCGTCCGCCCCAGGTCAATCCGACTTGCTCGGCAACCTGCCCATAAAGCTCATAACCACGCTGAGCCCAGGCGTCCTTTTCTGAAATGACCAACTTCCCCCCACGCACAAAGGCACAGTCCGCAGCCAAGCCATATTGGTGATAGCTCTGCCACGCTTTGGCTTGCGTCACGTGCGAGCCTTTGGCCGCCAGCATGTTTTGCCGCTCGGGGCTTCGGTAGCCCTCCAGCAAAGCCATGTCATAGCCATGCTCGTCGCGCATGATTTTGAAAACCAGCAAAAGACGCTGCACAAACTCGTCGTCCATCTGATCCCATCGCCGGTCCGCCGTAGACAACATGGGGCGCACCATTTCCACTTCGGCGGCAGTGAATACGTCAGGAGGCAATGGCGGCGGCGGGACCAAATGCTCCCCCTGCAGCAGTTGCGCCACTTGATGATTGCCTGGCTCTATGCGGTCGTCAAAGCCGTCCAGATCTCGTCCGCCGTGCTGAGACAACCACCAAGCGATGGTCGCGGGCACCAACAGGCAGACCAAGGTCAACAAGATCCATCGCCATTGATCACGAGCTTGCTGCCCCCACCCTGAAGCGGTTTGGGCGGTGCGCGATGCCACCTGGCGGCCAGCATGCTGCGTCGCTTGCGTCCATTGATCACGCCTTTGTTTGGCCCGATCGCGTTGCACCGTCAACCTTGCCGAAATGGCATGCCGCCAATGCGGAAACACGGCCAGCGCAAGGGCAACCGCACCAAACCCAAATGCCAGCCAAACCCAAACAATCACGATGGATCCTGTAACGATTGATTGCAATCCCGTTGAGCGAGTCGGCCCGGAACCGATCTGGCTCCGTAGAATGCGCCGACTTGAACACAACACCAAATTGGATTGAGGGAGTAAGACCGTGAGCCACGACCAGGGGCGCCCGAGTTTATTTGCGGGCATGGAGGATGGGGCGACACCAGGGTCTGATACCCAGCGGGTGCGGATTCTATCGACCCTCGAATCCACGCGGCGCACGCAACGCCCCGCACGTAAGGGGCCCCCACCAGCTAAAGCCCCGGCTTCCACCCAGTCACGTGCTTGGGCGGTCACCCTTGGTTTGGGGGGGGTCACCTTGTTGGTAAGTTTTGTGTTGATCGTGCAAGGGCAACGGCCACCCAACAAGCTGCTGCAGCCTGTGGCACCACAGGCCAAGACACCCGAACAAATTGCTCCGGCTGTGACGGCGGCGCTTCCTGCCGCATCAGCCGAGACGGAGGCAACTGCCTCGACAGCAGAAAACCTGGAAGTTTTGCCCCCCACGTCGGCCAGCAGCAGCTCCATCCCCAGCCGCGACCCCATGGCGGCACTGGCGCTGACCGACTCAAGCGCCCCCGCCAGTGGGCCAACTCCGGCTATGGCAAAACCGTCACAAGCCGCACCCGGCAAATCGAACAAGGCAACCAAGTCGACCAAATCAAACCGAGGCGATCATGAAGTCGCTTTGATCGAAGCGGTGATGAATCGCGGCGCTTCACGCCCGTCGGGCCGCTGACACGGCCACAGACAAACTGCCCTTGTTACCCCTGGTTGCGTAATACCCCAACATGGGTGCCCTGCTGAACGGGTTCAGCCCTCAAAATCCCTGGATCAATTAAAAAATATCCAGGGATACCCGGCATGAGTTTGGCCTCCATGGCGCTATCTAGCGCCTCTTCGGCATTGTCGTCCGCCAAAGATCTGGCTTTGAACAAGCTGCAATCGGCCCTGCATGGCATATTGGGTGAGTTGATTAGCCAGTGGCAAACCGACAAACGTCTGTACACGCTTGAATCTGCCAGCTCGACGCGCCCCTTGCCTGCAGACTTGATGGTCGAAAGCTTTGTGCTGACCGATGGTGTGTCTCAACCCTTCAGCTTGCACATCCAGGCCTTGGTGCTGCAAACCCATGTCGAGCTGAAGCAGCTTTATGCCCGCCCAGTCACACTCGTGACGACGCTGGCCGATGGCAGCACATGCCGCCGCAGTGGCTATGTCACCGAGGCGCAGTCTTTGGACAGCGACGGTGGCCTGGCCCGCAAGTCGCTGCTGGTGCAGCCTTGGATCGCCCTGTTGGGCCACACACGCAACAGCCGCGTTTGGCAGGATCAATCGGTCATCGACATCGTGGAGGACATCTTTGCCGACCACGACAGCATTGCAGCCTGGCGCTGGGATGATGATGTGGCCGGCCACGTGTCCCAAGGCCTGCATGGTCATCAAGGTGGCAACCGCACCTATTGCGTTCAGTATCGCGAATCGGATCTCGACTTTGTCCAACGATTGCTGACCGAAGAAGGTTTGTGCTGGCGCATTGAAGAGGATGCCAACGCACCAGGCGGCCACACGATGGTCATCTTTGCGGCCAGCTTGAGCCAAGCACAAGACCCCACCAGTGCATCAAGCCTGGGCGGGCGCGGCATTCGCTTTCATCGCAGCAGCAGCCAGGAAGAGCAAGACAGCATTCAAAGCCTGGGGGCATGGCGCCAACTGGGACAAGCAGGCGGCTCGATGGGCAGTACGGTGCTGGGATGGGACTATGAGTCCAACCGCGCCATCGTGGCCGATGTGCCCACCGATCACCAATGGGGCGGCCCACAAGCCAGCAACTTGCAAAGCTGGCTGACCAGTTACGACCCGACAGCCGACGGCCTGTATAGCCACCCAGCGCAAGCGCAATTTGCGGCCACCTGCATGCAACAAGCCAGAGAGTCCCGACTCAAAACCTGGCTGGGCCAAGGCACCGTCCGAACCTTGCGTGCAGGCACCTGGTTTGGCATCAGCCAGTCCACGCTGGACAGCATCAACCCAGCCGACGAGGACAAGGAATTTTTCGTCAGCGCTGTGCGAGCCATGGGCATCAACAACCTGCCCAAAGACCTCAGCGAGACCATCGCCAAAACACTGGGCACCGGGCCCCTGGACGCGCTGCTGCAAGCCACACAAGACAGCGGTTTGTTTCAGCGCCACGATGTGGACACACAATCACTGCAAAGCCAAGCGGCAGAGAGTGGCTTTGCCAATCAGTTTGAAGCCATTCGACGCAATGTGCCGTGGCGCACCGTACTGATGGATGAAACCGGTTTGCGCCCTCGCCCACGCTCCACTGCCTGGGGCCCGCAAACCGCGATCGTGGTGGGCCCCCATGGCAACACCAGCCCCAGCGGGGCAGATGAGATCCACACAGATCGACTGGGCCGCGTCAAGGTGCAGTTTCATTGGCAAGCCAACCCCTTTGCCCCACAACGATCCAACAGCGACCACAGTTGCTGGATGCGCGTGATGCAACGATCAGCCGGCGCGGGCATGGGCCAGCAGTTCATCCCACGCATTGGACAAGAGGTGCTGGTTGGGTTCATCAACCACGACATGGACCAGCCCTTTGTGCTGGCCAGCCTCTACAACGGTCAAGGTGAAGGCGGCACGCCACCCACACCTGGCGGACAAAACCAGTCTGCGGACACCGGCGCCTTTGCTGACAGCGCCGACCACCGCCCCAGCGCACAAGCCAACCTGATCAACAGCGGCGCCGGTGGCAACAGCCCTGCCTGGCATGGTGCCGCAGGCGGATCCGCACAAGAGGGGCAGCCCGGGCAAAACAACCCAGCGGCCCTGAGCGGCATCAAAAGCAAAGAACTGGGCGGGGCCGGCTACAACCAACTGGTGTTTGACGACACGCCAGGCCAATTGCGCACGCAGTTGCACACCAGCCAAAATCAGACCTGGCTGCAAATGGGCCACTTGCTGCACCAAGCAGATAACCACCGGGGCAGCTTGCGCGGCACAGGCTTTGAACTGCGTACTGACGCCTGGGGTGGCCTGCGCGCAGCACGCGGCGTGATGCTGAGCACCTTTGGCCTGAGCAACGGATTGGGTCAGACGGCTGACCCCGCGGGCGATAACGCACCCGGCATGGCCTTGGCCAAGCAAGCCCAACAATTGGCCAGCACCTTCAACCAAGCCGCAGGCACACATCAAACAGTGGCCCTGGCCAGTGCACAGGGTGAGCACGCCCAGTTGCCCAAGAACCTGGGGCACACGCTGGACACAGACCAACTACCCCACATGGCAGAGCCCAATGTGGCCATCGTCGGTAAAGCCGGCGTGGGGATCACTGCAGGGCAAGACCTGATCTTGTCAGCCAACGACACCGCCCAAATCGCCAGCGGGCAAGACAGCCAGATTGCATCGGGTGGGCAGGCTCGCATCCACACAGGGCAAGCCATTGGCATCTTGGCTGGCGCCATTCAGGCAGGTGGCGAGGCCGCAGGCAAAGGCTTGAGCATCATTGCGGCACAAGGCGACGTTGACATGCAGGCCCAAGCTGGGCCCGCGCAGATTGCATCCAAGGCAGCGCTGGAGATCAAGTCGGCCAATGGGGCCATCAACATTGCGGCGGCCAAGAAAGTGACGCTGGCTGTGAGCGGCGGGGCGAGCATCACGATTGAGGGGGGCAGCTTCACGGCGCAATGCCCGGGCAAGATCTCGGTGAAGGCTGGGAAGAAGTCGATGGTGGGGGGCGGGACGATTAGTTGGTCAATGCCGAATATGCCTCGAAGTGAGTTCAAGCTCGACGGCCAATTTCCTTTCTCTGCGTAATTCGAGTTAATCCATGTTGATCAGCTATCCAGTGTTACCGGCAAGGGCCAACAACGAGCCTGAAGACGCATACTTAAACCGCCTGTTAACCACGTACGTTAACAACGACGAAGGCCGCTATCCAGTCAGTACACTGAATACAAGCCAAGGACAGATGCACCGCTGGCATGGCGGTATTCATCTGATTGGCAATGGTGAGCCAATACGTGCGATTGCAGATGGGACCGTGGTGGCCTATCGCTTTGCGCAATCTCCAGAGACCTACGAAGGGTTGGGCCGATACGACACGAGCTTTGTGTTGATTCGGCACTCGACTGAAACAGGCGAGAACACCTCAGTGTCGTTCTATTCGCTGTACATGCATTTGGCGAGTCGCAGCTCTTTGCTGCCAGACCGTTATCAGCAATTGACTCAATGGATGCGCGATGCGACGCCGAGCCCATCTGTTGTTCGCCCAACCAATCTGCGCGTATGGAGAAAAGATGTTCTGGGCTTCACTGGGATGCTCTATGAGCAACCGGCTTGCCATATGGAGATCTTCGCCACAGACGCTGATCTGAACCGCTTCTGGCGAGACAGTTCGAGTATCAATCAAGGTGCGGGTAATGCCGATTTCTTCGGCGACGCCCACTTCGTCATACCTTCGGGGCGCGACTTTGCAGCGAGGCATCCGCGAGCTGCAACCACCGGCGCACATCGGATTGATTTTCCAGGCAACAATGACTTCCCCCTTCCTGAAGGCTCAACAGGCCAAAATTCATCTACTTTGTATGTATCGGTTAGGCTTGAGCAAGGTCGACGAATAGCTACAACATTCGTTGCACAACCGAATGGTCAATACGTACAACTGGGTGCCCCGATCGTTCAAGACAATTACGAATACGAGCTTTACCGGCTAGCAAATGCCCTCTATCCGGATTGTCCAAGCGCAGGACTGGAGTGGCTGCGCTTTGGTCGTGTACTAGGTCCTGACGTCACCGCCCGCAATGAGCACTGGCAACTTGTTCGTTACAGCGATACGGAAATCGGTTACATCGACTTGGCGCCCAATGCCATAGCCAAGCTCAGCGACGCCGACTTTGTACATTGGCAAGGGTGGGAAAAGCGCGAAGAAGGTGAGGCAGCAAGCTCTAGCGACGGCATCTGCGATGACCAGAAACC
>JACCDG010919750.1_pt1 | contig 14922 bp, 21 predicted proteins | sample 7442471 | NCBI WGS metagenome assembly JACCDG01 (sample SAMN15323444, study PRJNA562643) | freshwater metagenome | isolation source: river surface water | place: USA:Blue River Watershed | collected 2017-08-17
GTCGATAAATATAATGCATTTGACCAATACTTGCAATCGTAAGTTAAGTCAAACACACGGGGATGCATTGGTTTCGACAGCGTAGCCAAGAATTTCGTTAGCACGCAGAGGATGAGTGGTTGGCCTCTTTAAACTTCCATTCAAAAGACTTAAATGTCACAAACGAAGTCGTAGACAGCGAAAGCTCCTACTCCATCGCAGCCTAATTTATGGGCTAAACGGATTACTACTCTCCCGCTTGAGAGCTGGAGTAGTCTGTCATAGAAGTCAAGCTGGTTAGCCTTAAGTCACATAAAGTTAACAAGATTAAATGTGAATACAGCCATCTAATCCCCTCTACTGGAGTGGGTGGTTGAAAAAAAATAGTAGAGTAAGCGTGTAGTAATTCGGATTTAAGATACGTCTGGACGGCGACTCGATATCGCCCATCTCCACTTAAAATACCACGGTTTTTGCCGTGGTATTTTTATTTCCATAGGAATTCTTGAATGAACAATCTCATTGTTGAACCACCAGTCAATAAAAAGCAGGCAGGCTACCACGTTAAAAAAATAGCTCCAGGTCAATTTGGTGAGCTATCCAAAATCCAAGAAGAAATAGAAGAAGCTTTTGATGCAGAAGAACAAGGCAATAAATTAATGGTATTGGTCGAATTAGCCGATATTATTGGTGCTATTGATGGTTATCTTGCACTTAAATTTAAAAACACATTAACAGTTCAAGATCTTGTTAAAATGGCAGAAGCGACTAGAAGAGCTTTTGAAAACGGACACCGTAAGCCAAAGGAGTAAAATCATGATCGATTATACGAAGATTGCTATGGCAGTAGAGTATTATAAAGCTCTTGGATACAAGTATATCGACGCACCTTGGCTTGTCAGTAAAGACACTATTGATATTACTAAGCCACCAGAATTGCGATATTTCAGCACCGCATTTGGTCATCTCGTAGGATCTGGCGAGCAATCATTCCTGCATATACGGAATCATCTCAAAGTAGGAAAAAAATACCAATGCGTAACTCCTTGCTTCCGTGATGATGTAAAAGATGAATTTCACCAAAGGTGTTTTTTAAAACTTGAATTAATTGAAGTTCTTGGCGAAGACGAAGCAAACGACATAGTAGTTTTAGAGAAAATGATTAATGATGCTTGGGATTTCTTTGCCAAGTTCGCTAATGAAGAAGACATGGAAGAAATTGACTACGGTGATAATTTTGACATTGAAGTGAATGGTGTCGAGGTTGGCTCTTATGGTGCCCGCAGCCACCAAGGTTTTTCTTGGGCATACGGCACAGGCGTAGCCGAACCTCGATTTAGTATTGCTTTGAAAAATTAGAGTCCTCCGGGAACCCGGTCTCCTTGGCAAGCTACAACAATTGAATCATCGGCAATAGCCTCTGTTTCAGGATCTGTAATTCGTTTAATCCAGACCGGGAATCCACTACCAGTACGAATTGTGCCGATTTCGTATGGAGAATTAATATCTGGCTCGCCGAATGTAATACCAGTTGGGGGCGTCGTCACCACACCAGCATCTGGAGCAATGGTGTTTACAGGACTACCGTTTTGAACTCTTGTAAATTGTGCTCCTGCTAATTGAATCGGATTGTTTGGAAGCAGGCTATTTACTCCAAACGTCATCATTGGGTAGGCTGTGTTTTTATTGATCCCCGCGTATTCAATTCGATAAGAATTGCTTCCCTGGGATGTTACTATACATTCTTTAGCATTAGGTAACTGTTGCATTGCTGCTTGAATTGATGATGCCATTATATCTGGAGAAAAAGTAAATGAAATTGTGTCTGTTACGTGTCCATCTAGGCTTAATGTAAAATTACCCCCAGAGACATTGATGAATTGCATATTTTGCATTTCATTTCTTGTTAATACTCCAATTTCACAACCCGAACCAGAAGCAACCTGAGAGCCAATCCAGATTTTAAAATCAACATAATCATCATCATTATCGTTGAACACATAGTAACAACGGTAATCCGTATATCCGGTATTCGTTTGAGCACTAGTAACGTCTGCGAAGAGATTATTTACAGTGTCGTCTATGATAGTTGATGATGGTGGACCGCCAATAGCAAGATCAGGGTCTTGATTAACTACGCCACCGCTTAAAGTATAAGTAAGTTCTTGGACTGCCATGAATTTTGCATCCCTTGTGTTTAATTAATGTCAACAATTTTTAAAGTCCAAAATACCGAGATTTTGAAGTAGCGGCATTTCCGATGTGGTCAGGCACAATGTTCATTTGGCACACTGTAATTGCAGGTAGGTACGCACCACTTGCTCCTTTTAACACAACACCTTTTGTTATATAATGTTCGGCGAAGATGTATTTGGATGAGACACATGAAAAAGTAGCTGGATTTGCAGATAAATCTTTGCAAAGAGTTTCTTGGCACGGTGGCGTTGTTTTTGTGTATAATGGGATTGCTGAGCAAGACATATTAATTTCTCCTTTGTAAGTATTTATCCGTCTTGCTGTATGAAAACTTTTATCAACTCTCTGGGAGATTGCTCTGTGTCATATTCTACTCAAATTTATGTTGGACCATTGCTTGTTGCCAAATATACTGAAGTTATAACTCCTTTGAAATTTTCAGGTTGTATTACTGTTGGGTGTGCTTTATACCACAAGCCGGTCAACTCAGGTGTATTTTGCTCTCAGTGTGGTCAAAAGATTACATCAATCACTAAAAATTCCTTAACAAAGAAAACAATCCATCCAACTTACCAGGATAGAATTGACGCATTTGATAAAGCGGGAATTTTAGAAGAAGAGCTATTTCTGATTCCAGATGTTTCAAATTACCAAGGTAATCATGTTTTCATCATCTCTGGACTTGGAGGTGACTCACGTAATTATCATCTAAAATCTCTTGAAAATTATGTTCTCGACATTCAGCACGTGGATATCCCAGGAGACAAACTTTGGTTCACCAAGACTTTTTCCAAAGAAATTGAGGTAATAAATTCAATTTATGAAAAAACCGAAGTCCAATGGGCGGTTGTGACTTACATTTCGTAATTTAAAAACGAACCATTAACTGGCGTTACCTCTCTTTCATAATACTGGAGCTTTGGTTTCAGGTTAAGAAGTAGTCAAATTAGTTTAGGCTTATTTTTAAAAACAGAAAGTGGGGCAAAACCGTGGATGAAAATTTTAACGTTAATGATGAATTGAAAACCATTGTTGAGAATTTTCTCTCAAAAAATGAAGAATTCTTTGAATTACATGGGATCAATTTATCGGAAAAAGGCAAGTTTACACTTCTTAACTATCAGCAAGATGCAGAGCACAATCAGTATAATCGCTGGTGTCGTGCCCTCGTTCTCGACCAAGCCGGCAAGATCCGATCGCTTCCTTTTGTTCGATTTTTCAATGTTGGTCAAAAAGAGGCGGTGGATATTGATCTTTCTCGATGCCACATTGTTGAAAAATGCGATGGCACTCTCGTGGGAGCTTTTTACGACGAGGGGAAGCTAGTATTTCACACCCGACGGACAATTTCATCACATAAGCCTGATCTAGGCATGGAAATAGTTAATTTCAATGGTAAGTCTTATTCTTTGCTTAAAGTGGCAGAGAAGTACATTAATGAATTGAATTGGCAAGAAGTATCTGAGAAAGAGAATTCTTGTTGGGCGTTTGAACTGATTCACGATGCGACAAAAGTAGTTACAGAGTACCCAGAAGAGAAGTGGGGCTTGTGGTTATTAAATGGACGCGATTTGAAAACCATGAAAGATTGGTCTCCTGGCATTCTACACGCCGAAGCGAATATTCTTAAAGCAAAATTTCCAGAAGTGTGGTTTGCCAAAACATATGAAGAATTAGATCACTTAATTGCAAAAATGCCGGAAGATTTTGAAGGTTTCGTGGCACGAAATTGGGATAGTTTAGAGCGTGTGAAATACAAAAATCCAAAATATGTTGAACGACACCATATGGTCAATCGTCGAACATACGCTTATCTTATCCCACGGTGGCTAAAAGGAGAGCGAGGCGAAATTGAAGCATACTTCCCAGAGACCACTGAATTATTTGAAAAACTAGAAACAGCTCTTAATTCTTTCACTAATTACATTAAAGCCATCGTACAAGGATGGCACCAGGAGTTTAAAGACAAAAATTGGACTAAAAAAGACCTAGCTTTTCAGGTTATTGCACGTGAGCCAAAATGGCTCCAAAATTATATTTTTAAATTATATGACAAACCTTGGAAAGATGATTTAGTACGAAATTTACTTAAAAGCAAAGCTTCAGATGTGCAATACATAAAAGAATTGCTTGGAATTGCAGACACAGTATCTCGAAATGACGCCGCAGAATGATTGGTGTTTTTGCTTATTATGTAAGTCCACTAAATAATCTCGTTGTTAACAACGAGATTATTTTTTAGGAGTTATATGCCACGGAAGCTTGTTATTGTTACCCGAGATTGTGAGTATTGTCACAATTCTTTTAATGTTTCTTGTGAAAAACGTAAGAAGAAGTTTTGTTCTAAGTCCTGTGCTTCAAAAGGGGCGAAAAGAAAAAAGTCTATTAAATTAAATAGTATTTGTGTGATATGTGAAAAAGAATTTTCACATTATGGCGAGAAGTTTGTATGCAGCAAAAATTGCAACATGCAATACATGGCTCAGAAAAAATTAGGATGTAATAATCCTGATTTTAAATCAGATAAAGATATTTCATTTACTTGTAAAGAATGTAGCGGCAATTTTGTCTATCAACAAAATGGACCAGGGTCGTTAAAACAATATTGCAGTCGGTTGTGTTGGCACAAATCTACAAAAGACAAAGAAATCATTGAAAACCAACCTGTTGATAAGCATGATGTTTCTGCGTGTGTTCTGTGCGGCACGCAGGAGGATCGGCTTTTTGTTCATCATATAGATTATGATAAAAATAATTGCGACGAGTCAAATTTAATATGCTTGTGCAAGAAATGTCATGAAATAACCAGCTCTCAATCTAGTTTCTGGGAGGTGTTCTTAACAGCAATGATATCTGGCTCCAAATTGGTTAGAAAAGAATGGGGAGCTGAAATTCACATTGTTAATAATGAACATTATTGCTTAAAGTATCTTGTGTTTTTTGCCGGAACATATTTCAGTCATCATTATCATGAAGCTAAAAAAGAAGCATGGCACTGCCTAATTGGAGAATTCGATATGCTGCTCGAAAGCCAAGACGGGGAAGTTGCAGAATTAACAACTTTCCGCAAAGGGGATAAAGTGCAGGTTGAAAATGGATTAATTCATCAATTACGTGCCAAGAAAAATTCAATTTTAGTAGAAGTTTCTACTCAAAGCTTCGATGAGGATAGTTTTAAAGATAGAAATATCATTCCTGGGTGACCACTATTGAACCTGATTAGGTAATTGAACTCCATATCGCCTTAAAAGATCGCTAAACGCTTTTTGATCAATTACCTTCATCCATTTCTGGTTCTGAGATATGGTCGTTAATAATTTACTGCCACTTAGTACATCTGATGGTTTTTGGCTAATTTCACTAATTGGCATCTTGATACCGCGAACTCTGCCTCCTTGATCCGTGATTCCTTCTGCCATGCCTTTTCTGTTTTCGTAATCATAGAATATTCTGCCGACAAAAATATTGCTACCATCCTGCATTTGTACTATTTTATTCATAACAGCATTGCCGAATAAACGCATTTTTCTTTCTTCGATTCTATTATCTTTGACTTGGTTTAAGTAACCACTTGTTTCTCGTTCAGCTTCATCCGCCTTAGCCTTGGCTGCTTGTCTATCAGATGGATGTAACTTTGCATCAATTTGATTTATGAAAGATTTTCGCACGGCTTCATTTCTACTAATTCGCACAAATTCGTTTTTCAAGAAACGGTCATAAAAACGTTGATACACTAAAGCCATGCCTGGTTCAGCAGGCTCAAAGGTGAGTCCGTTTACTGTTTGGGTGGTCATGAGTTTTTTTATTGCCAGCAATACTTTTGTGTAAATGGCTGTAGCTTCACTTCCAGCCTTTCCGGTGGTATTAAAGCCATTTGGACCTGTGAACTCAATCTTAAACGATCCTGGCACATCTTGTCCTGCATAATTGATTTTGGCTCTATACATCGATACTTCAAAGTCATCTTCTGAATGCTTGAATTTTGATAAAAATCCTCCACTATTTTCATTTTCTTCAGCCCATTCTGCTCGCTTTTTTTCTACACAATCCTGAATTGCGTTCCAGCGAGATTCACTTTCCTTTTCTTCTGCCTGGTATCTTCTATTGTTCATATCTTTTTCCCATGCAGCCACTCGTAATTCGTATTCTTTTGCGTGAGCATCTTTTTTCTTTTGCCAAACTTCGGTGTCATGTTTAAAACTTACGTCTTGACTACCGTTTTCATAATCATCTGGATCTGGTTGTGGATTTATTGCTTCCCACGTTTCTGGAAGATCAAAATCAAAATCAGGATCGTCATGAGGATCATCGTAAATGTCATCATAATGACCATAGTCTTCCCGATTAGCCTCTAGTTCGCAATTATACTCAGCTTCTTTTTCATCAAATTCATTTTCTTCCATTGGTTCGAAGTGTACAGAATCTGTTGACATATTATGTACGTCTGACATTTCCATGTATTCGGTATTACTGAACCAAGACTTGAATTGCATGATTGCCCTTTAAGGAGATCGGTACCTGTATGTCGTTATTAAAGAGAGGACACGTTGTTTTGCTTTTTAGGAGCTAAATCCTCGTTAATGTATCTATTTATGCCAAACAAAAACCTTTGCTAATTTGTCATCAAATTCTCGGTGTGCTTTAGAAAATTCAAGAAAAGTCGTAGCTTTGTCGATGAATTAAGTGGGGACAAAACCGTTTTATTTAGGAGCAACATAATGGCGGAACATAAGGTCAAAGACAAAACACTTCGAGAGCATGGTTGCCATCTGATGTTTCAGAGTGTTCACGAAGAGTCAATGGAAGAGGCTGTTGACTTTATACTTAAAGCGAATCTGAATAAATCGCACAAAGAATTGACTTTGATTGTGAACTCAGGTGGAGGCAGTTGCTTTGACGGATTTGCTCTAATCGATGTGATGGCTGGTAGTAGTATTCCCGTCAAGACAGTCGGACTTGGCTGCATTGCTTCAATGGGAGTTAGCATATTCATAGCTGGGAAAAAAGGCAGTCGTATTCTTACTCCAAATACAACGGTAATGTGTCATCAATGGACTGGTGGCATGTGGGGGAAAGAGCACGAGTTAATGGCAGCAGTTAAAGGTAATGAACAAATGACTCAAAAAATCATCGCTCATTACAAGAAGCATACTGGACTAAAAGAATCTGAGGTTCGCAAGTATTTCTTTCCAGCACATGATGTATGGCTTACGGCGAATGAGGCAAAAAAATTAGGTATTTGTGATATTGTGAAAAAACTATAAACTAAAATACCAATTCAAAATTAGAACTTTTGAATTGGTATTTTTTATTCCTCAGGATACATAAAGAGGCTATGGTTATGACAAAAATGTACTTAAAATATTATTTCGGGCATGACGGTAATAGTAAATTTTTTTTCGATAGTGTTGCTGTGGTAGAAAATAAGAAAGCCGAGGAGCCAAAAGATTTTCTTAAATGGTACGAACATGGCGATTTTGTGGATTCAAACCAAACTGATGAAAACGAAAAGCTAATATCAGAAAGTCAGTCACCAGTATTTTGGAAAATGTTTTCCCCAAAAGAGGTGACATTTTCGGTAAATGATCTTTTGGAAAAAAGATCTAAAAGTAAAAAATATTTTGTCGGCTGGCAAGAATTTTATAATCCACGCCCAAATTGGTTTCAATGGTTGAAATATAAACTTTTGTGCCGATGGTTTGGTCATACTTGGAATAAAAAAATAACTGGAGCCAGTGCGTGTAAAATATGCGGTTATTGCTCGGAGCAGTTAAATTAATGGCGTTATCGCCACAAAGGTCAAAATGACAAATGGGGCAGAACTTATCATTTTAGGTGAAATTGTCCTTAAGCAACATGGTTCTTATAGGAAAGTTAGGCGGTATATTAAAGGCAAGCATCCGCACCTGGGACGACTTACTATTGGATGGAGTGGAGATTGGGAGACCATCTGGGAAGTTGAATCAATTATGCCAATAGTGGTTGTGCCGGTGTTGGAAAACTAAAAATAACTACTTAAATCTTATTTGATAATTCTGAAACGCCTGGTACTACATATTTCATATGTTAACCGGTTTCTCTAACTTCATATCATCTGCATTCACTGCTGTTGCGGGATTCTTCTCCGGTCTTGCCGGATGGTTCCAGCGTATAATTAGCGGTACTCGCGTCGAAGCCAAATCTGGCAAGGTTTATTGCACATTTCCTGATTATGAATCATTAGCCAAAGAAGTTGTTGGAGCAGGGCAGCAACAGCCAAGTGTTCAAGAGGCTAGTCGGTCTGGTGAAAAAGGGCAGCAAATAGCCAATCAAATCCAACAAAATCAAATAGTTAAAAAGCCCCTCAATCAAACTCAAACAACAGAATTGAGTGATAACGTAGCCAAAGTGGCTCAGTATCTTGGAATGGCATTTGAATCAGGTGTTGTTATTTATTTAGTAGAGAAAAAAGGGGTTAGACTCAGTGATGATGGCGTATCGCCAATTCAGAAGGTCAAAGATTTATACGATAAATTTATTGGAAGAGTCCGAGAGAATTACGTTACTGCCGGTAGATCCGTAGCAACCAGAGAAAACTTTATTAAACTTCTTCAGCACAACACGACAATGATGGCTGAAGAAATCCATCGCAAGAGTCAGGCACTTATGAATTGCCAGGGTGCTATGAGTATTCAATACATTGGTGTGGATTACGCCATGTCAAATGTTGTAAAATATGATGGAAATATTGCCGGTGCTGACATGATATTGATGTGCGAAGACGATGGACAATTGCAATATATTTCTACCAAATATATGAGCAATCCTCATTCAAGCGTGTCCAAGAAATCTCCTGCCGATGTACATCGACTTTTGGGAGGGAAAGGCGTTAGAAGCGATGAGTACTACGCTAAATTGACCCGCAATGACCCTACATCAGATGCCGCAGCACAGCACGTTTTATTAGATTTGTGGGAAAGCTTAACAACAGGCTACGCTTCGACCGGCGAAGGGACTCCTACACGAATGAAATTAGATGGCAAGTGGGTCGGAAGAATGTTTTCAAATTTGTTCGATGGCGATACTATGACCAAGCCGGCGTACATTAACTATGCCCTGGGGCAAAATACCGTTGGTGAATTCTCTCCAGCCATGCAAAGAGATTTTAGAACTGATAGAAATGGTCATTTAGCATCAAAAGAAGGTGCATATGGAGAGGCAAGTCTAGAAGGATATAGCAAGTATTTAAATCTTAAGCCAGGAGTGAGACCGCCACGAATGGCTATTAAAATCAAATATGTTGCTCCGGGAACTCCAAGTATGCGAGGTTCATACATTAAAATTTACGTCAACTCGATGAATGCTGGAGATAGGTGGGCAAAATATAGTGTTCAAATTCAAGCAAATAATCTAACCACAAAATGAACAAAAAACACCATGAATTAATTCATGGTGTTTTTTGTTCATAAGTCATTTAATTACAACAGGTGGCTGGTCTAGTGGTTTTATCTCCCCTCTTTTGACTAATACTTCTTTTGGTGCCACAATTCCAAGACGCACAGTCCCGTTATTTTTCATTCCTACCACTTGCACTTCAATATCAAGTCCTGGAAAAACTAGTTTTTCGCCAATTTTGCGAGTTAATACAAGCATCTTACCCACTCCTTTTACGATGCCATGAAGTTGATTCGGAATCCATCCGAATCATGAGTAACATTTATAACTTATTTTAAATCCTGCGTCAATGCTTATTTTGCTTCATAGGCATCGATGGATGGTGTAGCTCCTGCTGCTCGCCACGCTCGGGGAACCGGCATTTCCCACCCGGCAATGTCCCCGTATGCTTCGATTTCATTCTTGAAAATATAATTATCAATTCCTTCGCGAGTATCTTTGTAGACGTAATATGCTTCTCGTGGCACTTTATTTATGCCATTATCGTACCATACGATAAATGGATAAAGTGCAATGCCTCGGTAGGATTTGTCGTGTATGATGATGCCTAATTGTTCGAATTCAGCAAAAGTTTTTTGCCCTAATTTTTGCAACTTGATGACTTCTGGGTCATGTTTTAGCAATTTATTGTTGAATTTGGCAACTCGAAATAAGTGTCGCAATCGAATTATAGCCACCCGTAATTCATTCAAACACCCGCGAACATGGTTGGTGGTTTTATTTGCTTCTTCGTAAGACCAATTCTTGATTTTCTTGGCAGACTTCTTCATATTTAAAACTCCTTGTTTGCGGTTGGTTTAATTAAGCAAGGCAGAGTTGATTATACTCTGCCTTGCGATTGACGGTGGCGTAATTTCAAAATTAAATTTAGGTCAGGTCATTTAGGCAAGCAGAACACGGTATTTCCATCGCGTTTAAGATCCGCTGTGACCAAAACACCAGATTTCTTGAGTCCGATTACCACATCATAAAATTGCTTGCGATCTTCTTTCGTGTCTTGGCTGATTACTTTTTCAGTAACTGCCACTTTGACAATTTCCTCCAATGTGAAACCATTTTCGGAGCGGGATTCAGCATAATTTATTACAAAATTATGCTCTGGACCCAATTCGATCGCATTGCTTTTTGTTGCAATTCGAGTAGCATGAACAGTTTGTGCATCGACGTTTGCCTCTTCGGCGGAGTTGGCTGAAGCAATTAGTCGGTCAATTTGCACTTGTGGGTTAACACCGTGACTGGCGAAAAACTTATCCCACTCTTCTATTTCTTTCAACGCCGCCAATTTTTTCTGCCCGGCAGCAATATATTCGGCTTTCGCCATCTCGCCTAGTTTTCTTTCTTGTTCTTCCATCGACAGTGCGGTTGATTCTGGGACTTGCGTGGTTTCGTTCATATTTCGGTTCCGTTGGGTTATTTTTTATTAACACACTCGCATTCTATTGGCATTATAGGGGAAGTTCCCAAGGTAAAAACAAAAAACTCAAGATATTTTAAATATCTTGAGTTTTTGGAGATGGAGTTAATGTGACTTAAAAGTAGCGAAGATCATCGAACTGGGGTGTTTCATTCATATTTGCGATAGACCGCAATAAATGGACGGCGTTTTTTAGTTTTTCTCGTTGCTTGGCATCAATTTTCTCAAGGGCGTTGGCTAAAGCCTCAGATTCATTGCAGTAAAGATACACGATATTAAGGGGTGGCTTATCGTCGCCGTACAAATCGGTAATTAATTCTTCAATGTGATCACAACAGTCAGCAGCTTTAATTGTCTGTGTCCAAAAATCGCATTTACTTAGGTGCTCAATGTCCATAGTTTTGCGACGAGTACGTGTCCATTCTCTTGGATATGCACCATGTGCTCCAATGAGTTTTTTTGACGGATTGGTTAGGTCGCCAACATATTTGGCTACTTGAGGATGTATTTCTTGTTCAATGCGTTCTAAGGAAATGAATGGCGGGCTTTCGTGAACATTGTGAAGCAATGCTCCGGCTATTTCTAACTCTGACACGTTTGGCATAATGGCAATACTTGCCATTACTCGAAGTGGATGATGAACATATTGCTTATTGCTAATGCGTTTACAATGAGCATCGTTTTCGTCTTGTACTTCCTGGACTAAAGAAATGGACTTCATAATAATTCTATCGGCACTCATTATTGTTCTCTCATTTACTTATACTTCATGAATTTTTCAGTTTTGTGTAAAATATCTTCCAATGAGCGACCACGGGCTACATCATATCCATCCCACGTTAGTCGCCATTCCGCTAATCCCTGATGATGCTCGACTGTGGGCGACTCAGCAGTTGGTGGGCTTCTGATTTCAAATTGATCTACAATCGTGGCTTTGCTAATTCGCAATGTCATGCCGTCTTTTTTTGCCAAAAACGGCGAAGGATCTGCCTCCAGGCGGCTTAATTCTTCGCTGTTTTCTACTACCCAGCCGTTCATTCCTCTTAATACATCAAAACTCATAATGACTCTCTTTTAAGACTTAAGATGCCTTAAAGTAGTAGTGCGTCACTAGGAAGTTTTACCAGCCAGAAAATCACGCAGTTCACCTTCGATTTCCATGCCCAATCTACGAGCAAACTCGGCAATCAACGTTGGGTCAAGTTTCTGGGTGAAATTGGCTTCTGTTTTTGCTTTTTCCACCATTGCGGCGTGCGTTGAACGCACAAAATCTTTAAGTGGATAATTTTCAACGCCAAACACGCCAGCCGAAGATCCGATAATAAGTTGTCTTTTGTCTTTGGAAAATGGCTTTTCGTAAATGTGGAACGATGGGCCGTTTTTAATGGATTTATAAAAGACTCGAAAGTGGTACTTATCGTTTTCCCATGCTTTCACAAGCATGGGGTACTCAGCAGCGATTTCTGGCGACCATTCACTGCCTGGGCGGTCACTAGTCACATGATAAAGCATTCGCACAAGAAGGAGCTGACACTTAAAACACTGATCACAATGCAAGGCTACAATGCGATCAACATCTTGATCTAGAGCCACATCGCAAATAAATGCCGCAATTTCAGAATCGGATGGCTGGAGCTTGGTGCCACAGCCGTAGGTGCCACCCATTGCTGCGATATAAGCTTTTTTGCCTTCTTCTCCGGGCTTAACTAATGGGAGATAGTAATTCGGATCGGATTGGATAATAGATTTATCCACCCGAGCAACGTACCGGTGGCGGTCGTAAAGGCTAATGAATGGTCTGATTTTCGACTGCGGACCAACAACATCTTGCGATTTCATGGCTATAATCCCTTATGGTAATCAAAACCAGCACTGTTGAAGTGAAAATTAAAACAAAAAGTGATTATTATAGCAAGAGATGTTTTTTTTGAAAATTACGTCTTGACCTTTTGCGGCAACTTTGCGATTATTCCTTTCTCTGAAATAATTTACTCAATGAGGAATGAAGCGGCATGGACGCCTTGTTACAATCACTGCAATTACTCGCAAACAATATGAAAGAACTCTGCCGGAAACAAGCAGAGAGTGAAAAAGTCGTATTGTTCATGGACAATAGTAATTTGTATGGGTCACTTGCTCGCTTGAGACAGGACATTGGACGCAAATATCGAATAGACTACCAAAAACTTTATCGAAAATTAATCGACGAACGTTTTTGCATAAATGCTTCTTGTTATTGCTCGGAATGGGAAATAGATGGCGACCAAAAACTTAAACGAGACAGTTTTCAGGTCATGATGCAAAAAGCCGGCTTCCAGGTAATTCGTTTGCCTCAGCGAGCAGGTTCTGTTCGTGAAAAAGGATTAGACACATCGGTTGTTCGCGATATGATGACAATGGCTCGTGATTGTCCGCGAGCCGATACATTTATTTTAATTGCCGGAGATGGCGATTATAGTGATACCGTTAGTGAGTTACGACACAAGTATGGTCTCAAGGTCGAAGTTGCGTTTTTTATGGCAGAAACGGCCAACACACTAAAAGAGGCAGCTTTTAAATTCATAGATCTAGATTCAATGGTCACTCAAATTCAACTAGTTGATCACAATTCGGAGTAAGTTTATGAAAAACATTCGCTGCCCTCATTGTCAGTCTTTGTGTGAAATTGGCAGTGGTTATTACCATGACGATAAACTTAACATCAGATGTAATCGATGTCATCAGGCGATTCTTGCCACCAATGAAGATGATGAAAAGCCACTTATGAAATTATACACAAAGCCTGCAAAAGAAACCGTCGATATGCTACCAGCCTGGTCTCCTGGAGGGAGATATAATGCTGCTGGTAACTATAATTATGGTTACCCAAATAATCTTAATCATGAACAACAGCAGTCTGGCACAAAAGCAAATGATTATGATGGATTTTCTGATTAAATCTATGAAATTCAGTTGACGAAATTATTAAGATTAAATAACATGTTATTCACCAATTGTTCTTTTTTTATATTAGGAAAATAATGATGCGACTTATTGCTGATTTTGTTTGGAGTCTTTTCCACTGGCATCGTATTGAATATACTTTTTCAAAAATAGTCAAGGATGAGCACGATAAGAGAACACTGGTGTGTATGGTTATAACCACGTGGTCTCGAACTTGGGATATGGATCAAAAACGTGAGGCTTTAGATAACGAAACAATTAAATTAAAAAAAGATGGGTGGACTAAATTTTACCACCATGTCTCTGCTGAATTGTTTTAGAAAAAAATTGTTGTAGCTGCCAATTAAATAAAACTATTTTTAACATGGAGGTCGCAATAGTGACTGCTGAAGCCATTAACGGAAATGCCAAGGATGGTAATAACGAGAAAATTGCTACTAAATTAAAGGTACGCCCGTCAGCAATTAAGATTCGTAAAGATAATGTTTTCAAAAATGCTCGCTCCTCATTTCCTTCTGAGCCACTAGAAACGCTAGAAAAATCAATCCAAGATTTAGGCTTACTCAAGCAATTGTGCGTTGAGAGAAATGCCTTAAACAAAGATGAGTTTATTCTTTTGGCTGGTGAGCGTCGGCATATTTGTATTTCCAATCTTATTGCCAAGAATTCTATTTGTAAAGACGCCGAAACCGGCGATGAAGTTGAAGCATCAATATTATATGAGTTCGTTGATGTAAAAATTGTATCACCTAGGGACGATATTGAACGTCTCGCAATTATGCTCGCAGAAAATGGCGAGCATTCTCCTGTTCCTGATTGGGATTATTTTACATTTGCTCTTTTCCTCAACAATCAGCAAAATAATGACGGAACGCCAAAATATAGTCGCAAAGATTTGTGTCGCGTATTTCGTAAAAGCAGCCCGTGGGTGACTCACACCTTACAACTTGCCGAAC
>JACCDG011918433.1_pt1 | contig 14922 bp, 19 predicted proteins | sample 7442471 | NCBI WGS metagenome assembly JACCDG01 (sample SAMN15323444, study PRJNA562643) | freshwater metagenome | isolation source: river surface water | place: USA:Blue River Watershed | collected 2017-08-17
AGTACAGCCGCAAGACTTTAGTTCGGCTATGTGTGAGTTAGCGTGGGTAAGCAGACAATCACCAGCAAAGTTATTTAAGAAGCGTGTAGTGAGTATAGAGAAGTTCCACCCCACTACAAAACCAGTAGAGCTAATGCGATGGTGCTTGCAGTTTTTCCCAGATTCCAATACAGTTTACGACCCTTTCATGGGTTCAGGAACTACAGCCAGAGCTTGTAAAGACTTAAACCGTAACTACATAGGTTCAGAAATATCTAAAGAATACTGTGACATAGCTGAATCAAGACTTAAACAAGAGGTATTACTATGAACCTCCTAACCCTTACCCAATCCATCTATTACAAATGTAAATACTGTATATGCGAAATAGTCTTTATAGACAACTGTAATGACATAGGTGGTTATAAATTAAAGAAGTGTGGAAATCATAGTAGATTAGAGGACAAATTGTGAAACCTAAATTCTGCAACAACTGTAAGAGATTATTTAATTCAGATAGGTGTGTTATATGTCGGTAAAAACCTACTCACCAAAGAACAAGAAAATAACAGCTACTCAACTAAAAGAGTGGAACGAGATTAAAAAGAGACTAGGATTATGGCCAAGCCAAAGCTAACACCTAAACAAGCTAAGTTTGTAGAGGGAGTAGTCAAAGGTAAGACTAAGACTGAAGCATATAAAGACGCATACGACGTATCACCAGACACTAAAATTAAGTCAATTCGCGAACAAGCTAGTGTAACCTCAACGATACCTCAAGTCAAGGAAGCGTTAGATAAAGCACTAGCAAAACATCAAATTACTATAGAACGAGCAGTTAAGCCAATATCAGACGCATTAGATGCTACAAGAGATTTTTATGACAAAGAAGGTAACTACATTGATAGCACAGCAGACCACAACACAAGACTAAAAGCTTCAGGTATGGCATTAAAACTACTTGGAGCTGAACAAGGTGAGAATAAAGGCACAACAATCATATTCAATAAAGGCGACATAGTTAAGAGTAAATACATTAAGGACTAACATGAAGATCGACTATAGGTCATTCATACAAGATAACTTCTTTATAAAAAACAAGCATGGAATCCTAGTACCCTTTGTATTTAATGACGTACAGAACCTTTGGTATGATGAATTACTAAAAGATTACGGCGAAGAACTACAGGGCATAAGAGAAAACGACTTAAAAGGCAGACAGTTCGGTATTAGCTCAGTTATTACTGGTATCTTCGCAACTGACTTTATTCTTAGTGAATTAGGTGAAATACCTATTATCGACTCAGACATATATTCACACAAGGACTCTGAAACAGACGCACACATAGCAAGGTTTAATCTATTCCTAGACTCTTACATGATTCAAGATCAAGGCGGCTCTATTGAAGATATGGAGAATACTGCTGCAATAGATAAATTACGTAAAGAGTTCTTGCAAATAGACAATGGCGGTCATCTTATGTCTCGTAGGCGTAAGGCTCAGTACCATGCACAGACAGCTTCAGCTAAAGTTTCAGGTAGAGGTGGTACAAAACAGAATATTCACTGGTCAGAGCCAGCATTTTACCCTAACACACAGATAATGAACGCTAAGACCTTAATGGTTGGAGCAGAAAAACAAGTACCAGACAATTATGGAAAGATATTTAGAGAGTCAACCGGCAGAACTAAGGGTGATTACTTTGCTGAAGAATATTATAAAGCTAAAGAAGGTCGAGGAGTGTTTAAGTCTAGGTTCTTGGCATGGTATCTACATAAAGAATACTCATCAACAGCTCCTAGCAAATGGACACCACCTGAATACTACGAAAAGCTTATAGACAATGAAATAGCAGACATCGATCAGTGTTATTGGCACTTTACTAAAACAGACGGACTTATGGACAAGCACGAACTCAGGGAATACCCGACCTATGATTTTGAAGCATTTATAGCAGGCGGTAATCCTTTCTTCGGTCAAGACGCTTTATTGTGGTATCAAAACCGTATTAAGAAACCTATCAAGGAGAGTATGTATGTTTCGGCTCTATAGAAAGATAGAACGAGGAGAGTTCTTTGTAGTCTTTGGTGACTGTGCTCAAGGTGGCGAGGACAGTAACTTTGTACAGTTCTTATCTAAGACTCGTATGGACTTTCCCTTAGTTCTACAAATGCACGGAGTAGCAGCAGAGATGACGCCTTATCTAAGACAGGCTCTTGAATATCTATACGACAGAACAGGAGTCAAGCCAGTAGTAGCCCTAGAACGACAAATGGGTGGAGCAAGTGAAATGCACAATCTTAACCTAACTAATCAGGAGGGCAAGTTTAGGCTTTATCACGCCAAGAGAGAAGATGATCAAGACAAAGACACACTAGGATGGGACACCAACGCTGTAACACGGCCTAACATGCTTGGAGAGTGGCTAACAGCATTTAATTCACAGATGTTTAAGATTTATGACGAAGAAACAATCAACCAACACCAGACATTTATTGTAAACAAGAACGGCAAGCCTGAAGCAGACGCTAACACTCACGATGACGCAGTAATGAGTTCAGCAGGAGCTTATCAGCTTTACCAAACAGAAAACCCACCAGCACCTAAACGACCTAGACAGGTCAGAAAGAAGACTAGATTCCATGTTTGAAGATAAGAAGATAACAGACATATCGTTTGAACAGCGTGTAGTACCACTTGATATTACACCTCTCAAGACCACAGGAGAACAACTACGAAAAGACATAGTTAATGCAGTCAGAGACACTACTAGCATTGTATTTAACCCTAATAACGTACCTAATCAGCTTGTAATGACTCAGGAACAGTACGATGACCTTAATCCCGACTTTGAAGTGTTGTACGAAGCTAACGACAGAATATACCTTACACCTTATAACGCTATGGAGGTGAAAGTTAAACAACCAGTAATCACACGTAGTCAAGTATTCAAAAAAGAGAAAAAGGAGAAATGATGGACTTCGGTAAAAAGATAACCTATACCCCAGACGGTGAAGATAGAATCATTATTGATGAACTTGGCTTTTATAGAGGACAGAACAATCTCATTGTAAGAGCTATCCAAGAGAGTAAAAAGACCAGCAAAGACACACTATTAGCAGATATAATCTCGTATTTAGATGTATTATCAGACAGAAGAACCAAAGACTTATATCTTCACATCAAACAAGATGACTACTATCACCCCTCACTAATTATTCGCAAATACGCTGAAAGAAAAGATAGAACAGAGATTAAATAGACTTTATTTTATAAATATAGTATACTACAAGTAAGCAGACCACCGGAAAGTCGAACCTGCCATAAGGACGACACCGGTGGCTTTTTTACAAGACGAAAAAGAGATTTATGCTCTATACACCGAAGCTCAAAAAGAAGCTCGTGTATGGCGTGAAGATCATAAAGAATACGAACGACTAGCTGATAACGAGCTAATCGACGACCTAGACCCAGACTTACCAGAAACCAATGACGGCACACTTGCTGCCAGTTTATTCAAACTACCTAAGAGAATTATAAACTCTAATCTTAAAGGTAGAATACAAACAGAAGACCGAGATGAAGCATGGTTGCCTGAACTAGCCAATATAGTTTGGGAAGAAACCATTATCCCTAATGCTAATTCTCAAGCACCATTTCACCGTAAATGGAAAGACGCAGTTAGAAAAGCTGCTATCTATGGCTCTGTACCGCTAATAACCCTATTCACTAAGCGAGGAGATTATACTGGTGCTGACTTTATAGTGGCACATCCTGGTGATGTAACGCTAGAAGCTGGCAAAGTCTCTGATTATGACTCAGACATTATCTTCTGGGATGTTTACTACACCAAACTCCAAGTGGAAGACCTAATTAAACAAGCCGAAGAAGAAGCTAAAGAAAAAGAATCTGACGAAGAATCTTATAACAAATGGAATATTCCAGCTCTTAAAGAAGTTCTCAAGAGTCAAATGGAAGAAGACAGAGACTCAGAAGATGAACACAATCAGATAGACGGTAAATCAGTCAAAAGAGGTGGTTATAGATTCTGTGTTGTATTCCAACGAGGTATCAATGCTCCTTTCTACATGTATCACAAAGGTATTAAGAAGACTATCCGTGAATGGTCTAACCCAGACCCAACAGGAGACATTCCTGTTCACTTCTTATACTGCTATCAAGACTTTGTAAACCCTTATGGTATTGGAATCGTTAAGTTAGCTGGCGGTACTCAGAACGTCTTAGATTACATGAGACAAGCTGACGTACTAGCTACACAACTAGGATTCAAGCCACCTATCAAGATTAAGGGTGCTGCTGATGATGTAGACGAAGATTCACTGGTATACGCACAAGACGCTAGATGGTACGTAGGAAACGCTGATGTAGAGCGACAAGAGATTTCTAATCAGGTTTACTCTCAGTTACCTAATCGTATCTCTATGTATAAGATTTCCCTTAACCAGCTTATACCAACTGGTGATACTTCTGTTTCAAGCGGTGCAGGTGATACCGACTATTCTAAGACTCCTGCCGGTGTTAAGTTCCAACAACAGAACCTATCTATTGATGATGAGGACTTCAAAGACAACACCTACATGACTTATGAAGCTGTAGCTGAGTCAATGATTAACACTCACTTTGCGAATATGCAAGGTTCAGACCTAATGAAGCTATCTGACGAACAAAGAGAACTATTAGCCAAAGCCGGACTAGAGTTTCCTGTTGACGAGAACGGTGAACCTACTAATGAACTAGAGGTTATCTGGGACACAGCAAGAGCTAACTTTAAGTTTGAAGTAGAAGCTGAATCAGACAAAGCCAAAGACGAAGCCAAGAGACTAGAGGGATTGTTGAAAGTTGCTGAGTTAAGAGCTAGTGACCCTATGTTTGACCAGAAACTACTAGCTTCAGGCAAGCGAATCAATGATGGTGAACTCTATTCATCAATCATTACTTACATAACAGACAACGACAAGATACTCGAAGATGTATCACCAGAAGACCAAGCCATGCAAGAAGAAATGGCTATGGGTGGACAGATGGGGCAAGAACCAGTAGCTCAAGACCCTGAAGCCGAACAAGACCAGATTAACCTACAGGCAATCATGGAACAGTACGGAGTCGATGAAAACACCGCTATGGCTATGTATGAAGCCGAGAAGCAAGGATTTGAACCCGATGAGATTTTAGAAGGCTTACAACGTAACTCAGGAGAAGTAAATGCGTAACGATAGTTTCTTATACACAGGTTCTAACGGAGCTAGTCGAGGAACAGTAAAAGAACAACGCAGACAAGACCTCCGAAAGAAGAAGATTGAACGTGAAGCCAAGCGTAACGAACTATTACCTAAAGCTGACCTAGTATTCCACGAGATTGAAAAGCTTAAAGAAGAAGTAGCTCACGAGATTACTAACCTTATTCACGTTGATATGGACAAAGAAGACGTTAAATCAGTGGTCATTGGCTTACGACTGGCTGAATCAAAGCTAATAACCCTAGAGAGTCGCTTAAAGAACGTACTGAGGGCTAAAAATGCAGACGTATAAAGAATACCGAGAAGAAGTCAAACAGTCTCAAGAGGGCTTATCTAAAGAAGAAGTCCTAGAACAAATGACCAAGAAGAACGAATACGTAGCCGACCTAGACAACTTAACACCTCAACAACACGTATGGGTCGATAGAGGTTTAGTAATGAGCTGTGAAGGAGCAGGACACCCCAACCATAGAAGTTTCAAGATAAAGAGATAGATCGCCTTGACCTCTCCAAAATCGAGGGGTCAAGAGGGTTTACCTCCAACCCGAAGCCGGAACAATCCACCGCCGTGTAAAGAAAGGGTGTGACTAATAAAAAGGAGTGACACATGGCTGATGAAGAATCAGTAGTCACAGAAGATACTTCTGTAGACGATACGTCAACCGACGAATCATTAGAAACAGATGTCGACTTTGAAGATGACGATGACAATCCCACCTTTGAAGACGCAGAAGACACAGACGATGACGAATCGGAAAGCGAAGAATCTGACGAAGATTCCGAGGACGTAGAGGAAGAAGCCTCTGACGAGGAAGAAACCTCAACCGACGAGTCTGAGGAAGAAGACACAGCTTCCAAAGAGGATAGCAAGCCGCTATCAGAGGATGAGCGTAAACGTCTTAATGACGAATATGCCAAGCGTAGAATAGCCGAAAAGCAACTCAGAGAGGAGCAAAAGGCTAGAGAGCAAGATCAACTTCAACGATACCTTGACGAAGCTCAAGATGATGAGATTGAACTAGCAAAACGAGAACTCCAAGTCGAAGCCTATAAACTTCAACAAGAGAAGTCAGAAGTCAATCAAGACAAACTGGCAGCCCAGATAGACAGAGCTGTAGCAAGCATTGATTTGCTTAGAAGCGGCACTGACATCGAAAAGGAAGCACTACTAAACGCTTTAGATGAATTTGAAGCGACAAACGTAGTCAAAGACCAATACGGCAACATTCTTGAAGTAAAAGGCAACGTGTACGAACACTTACAAAAGAAAGCAGGCGAGATACGTCAGCTAACTGAGTTAGGAGCTCGTAAACAGGAGAAAGACAAAAAGTCTCAACAAAAAAGGGTGATGACACCACCTGTTAGAAAACCTAAACAAGTAGTTGACGAGGACATGGCAGCCTTTGATGAAATGGCAGCCAGGGACTACTAGAAAGCCTGCATTAAGAAAGGCTTAATCCAATGTCTATAAACTTAGCATCGAAGTACGAGAGTAAAACCTCTGACCTTCTAAAAGTTGGTCGCAAGACTAAAGACGTTACCAACCAAGATTGGAGCTGGGACGGTGTAAACGCTATCAATGTTTACACATTGACTGACCCTACAATGGGTAACTATGACCCAAGTGGTGGTTCAAACCGTTACGGCAACCCAACTGAGGTTGAAGACACAATCCAAACATGGACTCTATCAAGAGACCGTTCTTGGACTAAAATAATTGACAAAAAGAACTTCCAAGACACAATGATGGTTCGCAAGCCAGGTGCTTACTTAGCTCAGGCTACAAAGAACGTACTTGTTCCAGAAATGGACACTTACATCATCCAAACTATTGTTACTGCTGGTGAAGTTGCTAACCGAGACGACATAGCTGCTGACTCAGCAACTAGTGCCTCTAACGCTTACACTAACCTAACGCTGATTAACGCTGACATCACCGACAACGAAGCTCCTGAGAGTGGACGTGTTGCTTTGATGACTGCTAACTACTACAACTTCTTGAAATCAAGTGGTTTTGTACTAGACAGCGATGCAGGTTACGCAGACCGCAAGAGTGGTAACTACGGAACTGTAGACGGCTGTAAAGTTGTTCTAGTTCCTACCGGACGTATGCCATCTAACACTGACCTAGTGATAACACATCCAATGGTTTGTGTTGCACCTGAAAAACTAGTTGACTACACACTCCACAAGAACCCTCAGGGTATCAGTGGTGAGTTACTAGAATACCGTCACCGATACGACGCTTTTGTTGACACCAACAAAGTTGACGCAGTCGGAATTCATAAGACCGCTTGATGATCTTGGTAGGTTCATAACCTAACGGAGACCACAATGGACAAAGATATACAAGAACTAAAAGCAGGACTAAAAAAGTTCAAACCTAACACTCTCGATGAAGTAAAGGCTGACGCAAAGTATAACTACTTACGCCGACTTAAAGAGCAACGAGAGAAAGCAGCTTTTGAAGAAGCGAAAATCGAAGGTAATCTTGACGACTACATCGAAGAACTGAAAACAGAAGTAAGGAATGAACAAGAGCCTGCAAAGAAAGGTAAATAAATATGTCAGTAGATTTATACGGTTTCGGCCACGTAGAAAGTGAAGCTGTAACTGGTAACAAAACACTAGACGCAACTGACGTTGGTATCGTACAGAACGTTACTGCTACTTGCACAATCACTCTACCAGCCACAAGTGCAAAGTTTGACTTTGTAATTCGTGTTGGTGCTGAAGGTAAGACTGTAACTATCAGCCCTAACGCTTCAGACAAGATTGCTGGTTACACAGCAGCTAACTCTGGTGTTGGTGCAGACAACAAAGACTTAATCTTTACTAACCAACCAGCAGGAAGCTTCGTACACCTACACGGCGACGGAACAGACGGTTATCAAATCGTAGTTCTAAGCGGCGTACCTACATTCGAGGCTTAATTTAACAACCTAGCCCCAGAACCCACAGATAGCGTACCGATAGACGGCAGAACGCTACGGGATAAGGGGCTAGACAACTAAGAAAGGAAACACTATGGCAGACGCACCATTCCTATACAGAAAAGTTACATCAGACACACAAGTTAAAAGTGGTGCTGGTCAACTATACTCTTTGACTTTTTCTTGCAACGATGCTGCACCAACCGCAGGGTCTATTGTCGTTTATGACAACACAGCAGAATCAGGCACAGAGATTTTTAACCACACTTTCACAACTACTCCATTTGCACCATTTACAGTTACCCTTAACTGTTCATTCAACACTGGATTGTATGTTGGATTCACCACAACCGCAGACGTAAACGTAACAGTAAGTTATAGGTAGATAATGGACGGAATAAAGCGACTTGCTGAAGTATATCGTGAGAACGATACTAAGGCTCTTGAAAACCGAAAGCACACTGAAACACAAGTGGCAGCTATTCAAATGCAAGAAACAATCGTTAAGTCGTTTGAGTCGCTTGTCCGTTATCTCGATAACCGAGTATCTAAAACTACTGTAGTAAACCAATTAAAAGAGATTGGAACTCCTGACGCACTTAAAGTTGCTGAAGCTGTAGATTCCTTACACGAAACATTAAAAACCCACAAGAACACTGATTTAACCGAAGTTACAAAGGTACTCAGTGAATTACTTAGCGAAGCCAAGAAGATACCAAAAGAACTGCCCGAACAAAAGGAGCAGAAGTTTGTTGACTATACTAAGCAATTCACGTCACTACAATCAGCGATTCAGTCGCTAGAGAAGGTAGTAAAGGCCCAAGAACTCATAGCCGAAGCCCCAATAGTCAACGTCCCCGAAACAAATGTGAACGTTGAAGCACCCGATCTTCAACCTCTCCAGGAAAGCATAAAGGACGTTGTAGGGGCTGTTAAGAAGATAATCATACCTGAATACAAAACCGACAATAAAGAGGTTGAGAAGCTAATCAAAGCTTCTAACAAACTACTAAAACAATTACTGGACAAACCCGTAAGTAGTGGTGGAGGTGGTGGCTCAAGTTGGATTGCTACTGACTCATCTGGCATACCAATACCTATCCAGTTAGAATCAGACGGCTCAGTACCAGTAACTGTCGTAAGTGGCGGATCAGGCGGTGGATTAACTGACGCAGAACTAAGAGCTACGCCTGTTCCAGTATCAGGCACAGTTACAGCGAACACTGGACTATCACAACCATTAACCGATACTCAACTAAGAGCAACTGCCGTTCCTGTATCAATATCAGACAATGGCCCTAACGACACTTTAACTGGTTCAGCCTCCGTAACTTCAGCCACTAACTTATTCTCACTCGATTTACTAGGTTATAACACTATCACCGTACAAGTAACTTCAGCAGGTACTACTTGTACTATCACTTATGAGGCCTCAGACGATAACTCTACATGGGTAGCTGTACCTATGGACACACTGTCTGCTACTACCACAGCACCAGCTACTACTTCAACCACAGTAGGATTAAGAGGCCGTTCTACTACTAGCAGGTATTTCAGAGCTAGAGTATCAACTTATGGTTCGGGTACGGTTACCGCTTATTACACAGCTACGGCTGAAACATACATGCCAACTGCTATTAGTGCTAACTTAGCTGGTCAAACTCTACCTACTGTAACTACTGTAGGAACAGTTACTAACATAACTAACCAGGGTCAAATAGTAGACAACGCAGCTTTCACAGACGGTACAACTCGTCTTAACATGGCTGGTTATATTTATGATGAAGTAGCAGGTACAGCTTTAACTGAAAATGACGGAGCAGCAGCTAGAATTAACGCTAATAGAGCAGTTGTAAACGCCATAGAAGATGGCTCAACTAGGGGAAGATATGCTACAGTTACAGCCTCAAACGCAGTCAAGGTAGACGGAAGTGCAGTTACTCAGCCAGTTTCAGGTACAATCACGGCTAACCTTGCTGCTGGTACTAACGCTATCGGTAAACTTTCAGCTAACTCAGGTGTAGACATTGGCGATGTAGATGTAACAAGTGCTGTATCAAGTAGCTTTGACCACGGCTCTAACTTAGACATAGACACAACCGCAGAACAGATAACTACAACTTCATTTGCTGCTAAGTTCGGGGTAACAATTAAAGCCGACATAACCAATACTGGAATTGTTTATATAGGCAATTCTGACGTGACCGCAGGTACAACCGCAGCTACAGACGGCTTTCCATTATCGGCAGGAGAAAGTCTAACTCTAGAAGTAAGCAACTCAAACATCCCTTACGCAATCGCTTCGGCCAATAATCAGAAAGTATACTGGGTAGCCACATAATGCCTAAGACTACATTTAATAAGCCTCAATCTTACGATGTGTTCATCTACAAGTCTACTGGTAGTCAGTCAGGCAACCGCTATAATTCATGGTCAGACTTAATGACCGCTATTCAAAAGCAAGAGGGTGCTAAAACTATCTATTTTGAGCAAGACGAAACTATACCTAGTGGAAGCTGGAACTTAGATTATGTAACTCTTAGGGGTAATGGTGCTGAATACAACGCTGGTGGCTACACAATAACTTTTGGAGACAGTACTACTATTTCTAGTTGGCTAGTGCCAGGCGTCAACTCTTTACTACTTAAATCTACCTCAACCACTGGACACATATGTACATTTACTACTGCATTTAACATACTATTAGATACCGTTTCTAATATTCAATCATCATCTAGTTATGAGTTCTTTGCTTCTTCTTATGCAGGACAGAACATTATAGCTGTACAAAACTCAGGTAGATTCCAGTTAGTAGGCGGTTCGACTAAAGAATTATTTAAGTTTACTGGTGCGGCTTTTGCTCAGACCGTAATCATGTCAAGAAGTGATGGTGCAGTCGTTCATCACAATACACTATCTAGCACTAACTCTCAGGTCAGACTAGACATTGTAGGCTCGGTAAACCAAAACCTTGCTAATTACCCATCTACCCACACTAACTTTACTACTGGCTTCTTTGTGCCATTAAACCTTACAAACGCATCAGCTATAGCTTATTACGTTATAAACATAGACAACGGCGACTCTCCCTATACTTTGACCTCAGAAGTAGGACATCTAAGATGTGATGCAACCGCAGGGAACATTACAGTCAACTTACCAGCAGCTACGGGACTAGGTAGGCTAGTTACAGTTAAAAAGATAGACTCATCAGCTAATACTGTCACCGTAGACGGCGATGGAACTGAAACCATAGACGGAGCAACAACCTATGTTCTCACTACACAATACGAAGTACTACAAATAATCGACTCCGCAGCAGGAGTTTGGGACGTAATTAACACAGGATAAATTATGCACGATATATCTAAACTACACCCTATACATCAAAAGACTTACAAAGAGTTTGTTGAGAGCAAATTCACACCAAACGAAGTACCAGACGAACTATATGAATATTGGCTAGACCTTAACGAAACAGTCCCCGACATTATAGGTAAACACGAACACGAAATGACTAAAGAACAAAAGACTAGATTCAAGGCCAAGGAAAAAGAGATTGAGTCAAAACTACTTAAAAAAGGGCCAGCGTAAGCCTCAACGCAAATTGAGATAGAAAAAGTTATATAAAAGGTGTATAATATACTTGTCAGATACTTTATCCACCCCAAAAAGGACATAAAGGAACGTTGACATTAGACTTTGAGACGGAACATTCCAACGAGAACCGAGACCGCAACGAACGGACAATCGAAAAAGCTAATTTAGACTTATCTAATAGTAGATATTTCAATAATTAACTTTAACAAGACAACTTGACTAGAAAATACTTGCTATATGTGGTAAAATAACCCTATGAAGAAGTTATGGTTACTGACGCTCATACCGGCGATATTAGCCCTGTTTTACTTCGGAACGTTACTTGGTTCAGAAAACACTACAGAACCCGTCAAACAGCCTGAAATTACCTCTACAGAAGCTAATGCTTCATATCCATCACCTGATCTAAACGAAATACACCAATTAGTAAACGCAGAACGAGCAAAAGCAGGAGCAGCACCACTAACTTTACATAAAAACCTTGAACTGTCGGCAATGGACAAATGTAACGACATGATAGCTAAAAACTATTGGTCGCATAACACGCCAGATGGACAAAAGCCTTGGATATTCTTCTATAAATATACCGGGAAAGAATATACCAAATTGGGAGAAAACTTGGCTTATGGTTTCAGGAACAGCAAAGATGTTGTTAATGGATGGATGAATAGCCCCACACACAAAGCAAATATGCTATATGGTTTCAAATACGTTGGATATGCTTCTTGCAAAACAGAACACTTACCAGTATCAGGATTAACTGGCTGGCTAATCATACAGCACTTTTATCTCTAGTCATTAGTTGTCTCAACAGGAGACAAACATGGCAGATTTCTATTCAGATTTCGCTTGGCTCGAACCTTATCGCCAACCAGCCGGTACAGTACAGGGTGCTACGACAGAGACACCGAGTGCAGCACCTGCACCTACAAACACACCATCTTCTGGCGGTGGCAGTTCATACAGCGCACCAGCACCATCATACAATCAAGACGATCTTAACTACCTTAACGATCAAGAAGCTCAACTACGCAGACTACTACAATCTGCTCAAACTGCAAGAACTGACGGCACTACCAGACTAGAAGATTCTTACAATCAAGAAGTATCAGGTGCTAATCAAAGACGTTCACGAGCCTTAGAAGACTTTGGAATACAACGAGAAGATACAACCAGAGCTAAACAAACAGCTATAAACAACACGAACACTAACGCTAGAACACTATCAGACAGTTTAAGACGCATGATAGGCATGGCTTCTGGCTCTAATTCTAGTGCCTACAAATTTGCAGCACCTAACGCAATATCTCGCACAGCCTCTATAAACCGCAATAACGTACTAGACAGTTACGGCAAGAACTTCCGAGACTTAGGACTAGCAGAAAACCGAGCAAAATCAGACTTTGATTCACTACTCAGCGATCTAGCAGCTCAAAAGAAAACTCGTATGGGCGAACTAGAAAGCGGAGTTCTATCACAAGAACAAGGAATATACGAATCACTTGCAAACCTAGCAGCAGAACGAGCTAAGTTGACAGGTGGTGGTTACGGTGCAGTACGAGTAGCACAGCAACCTTACCTAAACGAGATAAACAACCGACAGAACCAAATAGACCAGATATTCGGCAAGTACCGAACACCTTACTCAGTTAAGGCTGTAAACGTACAAAAACCCAACCTACGAGACTACACAGTAGACAAGTACGCAATAAATCAAAATAAGACTGCTGGACAAGAGACATACTCACCGTATCGTCAATTCTTAAAACAAGATGAGGAGCAATTACTATGAACCTAAGAGACTTACTAATGCAAGCAGCAGGCATGAACAAACCCCAAGTACCACAGGGTGAAGCACCTGCTATGTTCAATAACGGCGTAAGGCCACAGCCAGAGTCTCAAGGAGCTATGTTTCAAGGTGCTAATGATGGCGTACAGTCACCATTTGTCTTGCCAGAACAAGCAGACTCAGTTGACTCACAATTAAGACGAAACTTTGCTCCGTATCAACAAGCACAATCTCTCAGAGACTACATCAGACTAAGTAACTACTAGGAGTCAGAAATGGCAAATAGCCTAAAAGACCTGCTCAACGACGCCCTTAACATATCTACAGGGAAAAGCTACAAAGCAGAACCAGCTCGAACGGTGATGAGACAAGCCTCAGCACCAGCTCAAGCACGTACCGACAATTACGTTCAAAACCGACCAAGCCAACCAGCTAGACGGCGTAGTTTGTGGAGTCGTGCCTTTGACCAAGTAAACCCTTTCGATAACAACCTTACATGGAAACAAGAGACACCGACACAGAATAAGTCAGCTTTTCAGCAGTTAGGTCAATTAGGCGGTCAGACAGCTAGGGGAATAACTACAGTAGTTCCTCAAGCTATCAGCTCTACCGCAGAACTAGGCGGTGATACTGTAGACCTAGCAAGAGCAGGAGTCGCACAAGCTACTGGAAACTGGAAAGCTAGAGACGCAGCGTTAAATAGAGGCTTACAAAGTAAATATTCAAACCCAGGACAAGGACTTTTAGGCACAGGTGGTCTCATAGACAACGAAACAGCAAGTAAACCTATTCCCACTACTAAACTAGTCAAAACCATAACAGGAAAAGGTATTCAAGGAGCAGCAGAAGTAGGAAGTGCTGTAACTGGTGGCTTTGCAGGTAAAGAACTCGTAAATCAAGGCTTCAAACAAGGCTTTCAATCTCAAGTACCAAACCTAGTTAAATCTAGTGTATTAAACGCCGCTCAAGGTGGAGCAGATACTTTTAACCGAGGTGGCAACTCACGAGATGTCGTCAAAGCAGCAGCTACTTCAGCTCTATTAGGCACAGCAGCAGACGTAGGACTTGGTGTGGCAGGTGCAGCAACTTCTAAGCTTGTAAACAAAGCAGTACAACCTCAACTGAAACCAGTATTCGCAGACTTTAACGGTAAAGTGCCTAATGACCCCCTCGAAGCCCTAAAAGCAGAAGCTAGGAAGTATAAGAGTGCAGATGAGTTTATATCTAACTACAACGGTAGTGCTACGCAGTACGGTGACTATAACCCACAATTCCGTGAGGGTGGTATAGCAGGGGCAAAACGGTTGAACGAAATAGGTATTGACCCAAACAAAGAAATAACAATTTATAGAGGTATTGATG
>JACCDG010999460.1_pt1 | contig 14920 bp, 33 predicted proteins | sample 7442471 | NCBI WGS metagenome assembly JACCDG01 (sample SAMN15323444, study PRJNA562643) | freshwater metagenome | isolation source: river surface water | place: USA:Blue River Watershed | collected 2017-08-17
GAAGACCCCCGCATGTGACTGATTGGCACCGACTAGATAGCGGTGATACCTCCTATCTTGTTTTGAGCCTCGTACACCTTGCCAGTTTCCGCGTCAACCTTTTCCTTGCTCACGGTGATTCGGTACTTCAATCGGTTGGCAGCAGCGAACTCGCACACGGCCAAGAAGTCCTGACCGAACAAGCCGGTCGCCTTGTAGAGCATCGATGCAATACGCGATTCGGGCCGGACGTACTCGTTGCCTTTCTTGCTGACAGCCTTGATGGTACCGGGGAACGCGTCGGTGAAAAGATGGCGCTCACCCGCATCCGTGTACAGGACCACATGCAAGCGTACTGTGGTCTTGCCTTCGAGTGGGTGCGTGCCGTTTTCCGTCTGGACCACGCGGAAGCTCTCATCTGTCAACGGCATGATCTGGCCTTCGTAGTTGCCAGCCGGGATCAGGTCAGTTGCGCTGATCTCACGCACGTTCTCTTCCGTCATCACTTCTTCTGCGGCCCAAGGTGAATTTGACATGCGATCCTCCAAACAAAAAGGTTTAAAAAAGTGACTATGCCCGCATTATACCGCACGCTACTTATTGAGCAAGGGCGCGAGCTTTGCCCATGATTGCTCAACTTCCATTGGAACCGAGGTCATGACATCGATCGGAGCCTTGACACCGACACCTGCGATCTTGCCAAATGGACGCGTGAGCCAGCTGTACTTCATGCCGTTTCCCATGCCCTGAGTTTTGGTCGCGAGTACCACCCCGAACTCGCCTACGATCCCTTTGGCGAGCTTGCCGGGTAACTCAGGAAACAGGTGTGAGGCAGCATTCTTGCTCTTGTCGTCAGGGTCATCCTTTTCGCGTCCGTCCCAAATGGTTGCGACTACTCGTTTCAATTTTCCCGCTGCGACCGCCCTGAAAATGATCTGAAGGAACCCGAGGAATTCCTTACGCGCGTCCTCGTACAGCTTGGCGTCGAATTCCAAGGTACGCGCCGACACGCCGCCTGTAACTTTCGCAAGGAAGATATCGTAGCCTTTGTGGAGGCCATCCAATGCGATGACATCAATCTTCCCGTACTTCCCGGCGATCACGTCAAACACGACGGTCTTGATGGTGGCAAGCTCCTTCGCGTAGTCGATCGTGTTGGAGGCCCCGCCGTCCCCCTGATCCACGAACACAACTACGCGATCACCAAGGGCCTTTGCCGGGAACGAACCCGAGCCCTGCTCTCCCGGTAATTGAATGTACGCCATACGTTCCCCCTCTAAGCAGAACGTGGAAAGACTCGCCGTCTTGCCGGTGTTCGGACCGCCCACTAGCAAGATACGGGCCCTCATAGCATCCCAAGCGTTCTCGTTATTTGCGAGGTCTAACGGTGCGAGCATACGTTTGTCTCCTTTTTATAGTGAGGTGGTTGCATCGGACTTTGGACGTTGCACATACCCGAGCATCGGAAGTAATGTGTGGTCGCCTTTGTGATTCTGGCACCAATCATACAGAGAACACGGGCCGTACTTGGTGCTGTGGAGGTCGGAGAGCCACGGTGCGATCTCACCACGCTCCATTTGTTCCATGACGGCCCACTTGACCTGCTGCGACATAAGCCAACGTGTCACGTCAGCCGGATCACAGCTCCATACCTGCTCATGCACTTTGACGGGTTGACCGCTGATGAGTACGATCTGAAACAATGAAGCGTCCTCTGACCACGCGTAGTGATAGCGTTGCGGGTGGTCGCCGTACCCCTGCAAGCGCCCGACCACATACCGAGACTCACAGGACGTGGTGTACTTGTAGTCGCGTACCACACGCCCGCTCGGGGTCTGATACACGACATCCGCGCGGCAGTTCCCGTGGTCAGGGCGCGGTGTCTCTACGGCTATAGGTAGCCAGCTATCAGGGGTCGGCTCAGCGGAGAGGTGCTTTGTCAGCACTTTCCGCATGGCGCTGTAGGCCGGGCTATCCACAAGCTCAGGGATCTCCGCTTTGCTCAGTGCGGCGGCGATCACGTCAGTACCGCTCGGTTTAACTCCCGAGTCCTTCCACACGTTATTAAAGTACTCCATCGCGGATGCAACGGCCTGACCAAGCCGTTGAGGCTCTGTCTGACCGCTCTCATGGGAGTACCGAAGGACACATTGGGTATACCACTTAAATGGACACTCACTGAAAATGACGGTCTGGGAAGGCGAATAGACTTTAGGCATGGCGTGTCACCGTTCCTTTCGCCTGTATTATACCGTGGTTACTACGGTATAATGGCCGTAGTCCATAGGAGACCTCACTATGCGCTTGCTATCCGCTACAGAGTACATGGCCTTGGAACGACCACAGAAGCCCTGGTTAATTGACGGTTTTCTCCCTGCCGGGTCCTTCGCGTTACTCATCGGGGAGCCCAAAGCGGGCAAGAGTTACTTCGCGTTACAGCTTGCCAATGCGGTTGCGTCAGGGGGTACCTTTCTCGGTCGCCAGTGTCAAGCTGGGTCCTCGGTGCTGTATTTGAACCTGGACGCTGCGGACGACAGTTGGAACCTACGCTTGCACTCCATGAAGCACAATGGGTTTGTCCTACAAGATCGTATTCATTTCGTGCACCCTGAAGACGAGATTCGCCCCTGCAATATTATGGCGGATAATGTACAACGGTCGTTCCGAGATGCCATCTCCACGCTCAAGCCCGACCTTATCATCATCGACGTACTTCGCGAGCTTCACTCACAGAAGGAAGAGTCTAGCACCGAAATGAAAACCGTACTCGATAAGGTCCTAGGAGTCACTGGTTCAAGCGCAGTCATCGGCATTCACCACACCGTCAAGATCTCCAATAAGGAAGAGATTCGCGTGATTGACCTAGCGCGAGGTTCGAGCTACTTGACCGGGAAGGCGGAGACAATTTGGTGCCTCATGGATAATAACTTGTACACGATACCGAGATTCGCCGATCAAGTCATGTTACGGGGGTCACGGAACAACGGGTTGTGGGTTTTACCAGACCTTACGAGCGCGGCGACGTAAGCGGCTTTGAGTCAGGTCGATACAGGTACCTCCCTCGTTTTTTGACAATCTTCACCCTGATGCTTATACTAGCTGAATATATTCTACTAGCTGAAGATATTCCTCTTTGGTCAATAAAGAGCGTCTTACTAAGATAGGTCATGGTTTAGTCTCCGTCGTACGTCGTTACGCCCTACCCATACATAGTACACGCCAACGCTATGCACGAGTGACCCGTTAATCTTACTAGGTACATTACTCACGTACACCCCCGCGACTCCCAGGTGGATCAAGCCTTGTATATATTTCATGGTATAGACCCCTTCCGAGTACCAGGGCGAACTATATTATACATACCTGTATAAGGTAAAACATAAGGAACCTTAAGAACAACTTTATAACCACGCCCTAGGGTCAGTACACATACGCCCTTGTTGCTGATCGTAATAGGCGACCACATGTGGAACTTCATAGTTTACTCCGGTCTCGCCCGCACAAGGGCCGTTCGATTTGAACCCCCTCCGCCAACCGTACCGAGTGAAAACAGACGCTGTTACTCACGAGACGTGTTGTATCGTTGGTCTTTGGATACGTTAAAACTCCAGCTCGGCCTAAGAAAACACGAAGAAGGTTGAGCTTATACAACATCATCCCCCTCCATTGGTCGCCAAACAGGCTGAATACCCACCTTGACGTAAGGACGCGTACCGCTGGCATAGATGTATATCGTCTGGGATAAATCACGTAGTCGGTTTACGTAGATACCGCTAACGCCTATAGCGATAGACCCGCGACCATCCAATTCCCAAACATACATCATTTCGAAACGTCCTCCTGTGTCGGGCGTCTGTATATCTTGTAGCCGTTTATTCCGTGAGTCACCTGTGTAACCGTCACCAAAATGTTGTATGAATAACTAAATAACCCAAGCGAACCAATTGCTAATCTCCTGTCACTTGAGTACCTCATATCACCTCACGCTTTTTAGGCTCAACCCGACGTGCGTAGCGACTATGCCCATAACGCACGACAAATGAGGCAATACTATGTAAATCGCCTTCTTTCTCGATGTACACATACACCCCGCCGTCAGAGAACCAATTATAACGAGTGGGGTAGGTCATGTGTCTGCCTCCTCTAGGGCTTGCTTGGCTCTCGCAATAATATCGCCAAACATATATTCCCAATCTTCATCCTCGCACTTCTCTACAATCTCGGTAAGCGCCTCCCTCAGCCGCGCTTCCCGCTGCGTGGCCTGCGCTAGCTCCAGCTTGAGCTTGTTGCACTCGTCATTGCGCTGGCCATTATCGGCTTGCAACTGCTGTATCTCGCCACTGCATCGCATGCCTGCCGTGTCATACCCGGCCATAATCGCATTCGCGAACCACCCCACCATCGTCATTTTGTCCGTCCCTGAAAAAGTCTGGCAGTACTCGTCAGCCCACACCATCGCGTCTATGCAATGTGGGAATTTCTGATCAGCTACCCCCTGATTAACCGCTGCCATCCCGTCCTTCTCTTCCATTCCTTCCCTCCTCTTCCATTCCGGCCAGCTCATTCGCTGCCGACACATTGATGTAACCACTCCTCGGTCATCCGTTCGCGGTGTAGGCCCCCCATGAGGTCACGGCCCCGTTTTCTGTGCGTGACGGCATCACTGTAGGCCGCGCGAGCAATCCAACACAGGAACGTGAAGGCTTTGCCTCTGCTTGGGTCAAAGCGTTTCCAGGCACAGGTCGCACGCACGGCAAAACGACCGGCTACGTCGTCAAGAAACACGTCGTTTTCGTACCTATATCGCTGGTACAAGAACGCCAACGCGTCCAGGTACCATTCTTCAAGCGTATTCGGACGGCTCACGGCGACCTTACGCATGGGACACCTCGGATACTGGCACCTCGGCGGACGCTTGTTGGCGGTAACTCAGCCATCGCGCAAGTATGAGTTGGTCGGCGAGGAACCCGCAGTTGACACACCGGACGGCAGCGTGTACCTGCGCGTCTTCTAAGCGAACATCGTTGAATGAGTCACGGACGAGTAAACCTTGGCAACGTGGGCAACGCATAGGAACCTCCTTATGGTGAATGTTAACGGTTTGGGCGATTAACGTTACGTCCGAGTGATTGAACATTATACACGGAAATGAAGGCAATATAATGGCCTCTACTAAGTACCCGTACGAATGGGCTTGTAAGCCGCGTTGTTGTATGGTTCGCTGTATAGGTCATTTCTTAGTCCTCGTAGGTCTGGGATGAATGAAACTGGCACGCATAACGCAATCGACCAACAAGCCGTTCCATATACCCCAAAACACCCCCGTATGTGTTAATCGAACTGATAGGAGATGAGTCTTATAAACCACGCGACACCTCCCGCTGATTATGTGTACGGACAAGCTTGGTATCAACAGGCCTGACTGTCCACGTTATATTGATACATACGACTCCTGACATCACTTGAATCCTGTCATCTTGGTAGGTCATTTGTTCCCTCGTGGACCTGTAGGTCTGCTCATTATTGGACCACCTAAACGCCAACACGAACGTGGGCTTAACAAACCTCCACAATTAAGTAAATCGTACTTAAACCGTATACTATCGCTCGTTATAACAAAGGAATCTACGCCATTCTTCTTGAGTATCATTTTCGGTCTTCTCTCCGTTTTACTAGTAAGTTGGCGTCAAGTGCGTGTACCGCATACGGACTAATCCAACCATACTTACCTATGCCGCTTTTTCTAAACGTAATAACATGTTCCCCACACATGAATGTCCCCAAGTCAGTTACTACTATACGCATCGTCTACCTTTTCCTCGATCGGCGCAGCGTATACGGGTAGATGCCGGTATATCGCGGCTCAATACGATAGACCATCGTTCTAGTCGAATACATAAGCATACCTATGCTGGTAATACGAAGGCTCATACGCAGGTCTACAGCGGTATAGTTCATAGTTATTTTATACTCGGTCGATAAACCGCGTATTTGTCAGTCTCGCATCGGATCTGCCGCGCCTGTATATATAGCACGGTTGTCCTTAACGAAAAATGATGCACATACTGTACGCCCTTGCTGTAGACCTGTACACGCGTAGTTAACACGACGTTCTTGGATGTGTATGTCATCTCACCCCCGTGCCCATTCCACATGTTCGCCTGGTTGCTGTGTGATACTCGCGGGGCCTACCCAAATATGACGCTGGTCTTCGACCGGGTTCGACGCGCACAAGCCATCACTTAACCACACCACGACTTCATCGTCCTGCGTCAACTCAAGGGCCGGTCGCATGTCGGTCCCACTACCGACCGCTGGTAACGGACCGATCCCAGACCAGACGGAGGCACAGGATGCCCACACCACATACCGGACTGTGTACCCGCTCTCGTGTATGTACTCTGCAATGTTACGTGCACGCTGGATGTCTCCGTCACTCACTGATCCTGACACGTCCAAGGCGACTGCAACGGACGGACGAGGGACCCTTTGTACCCCCCGTAACGATGCTACCCGACCCTCACGCATGTACGAGCGCGTTTGTTTGTACCCGACTGGTTTACTACGGATCAAGCGTAGGATTTCCATGAGCTGTGTACACGCTTCAACGTCAGGCAACGCTAAGGCACGGGCCGGACCCTCGGACAAAGACCACCCAGAGCCTTCTACACAGACCTTTGCGCCGTCGGGTAACTGCTTCGCGCCGAGGATTGCCCGAAAGGTGGCTTGTATGATTGCTTTGTCGTCTTGTTCGTCGCCGCCACACGGCTTATAGTCATCTGGGCTCTGATCGGCGTCCTCCTGTAACGCCTCATAGATAGCGCGGGTTGTCGGGATCGTGACAGGTAATGCGGGGTATTGTTTCCGCAGTTTGTCATAGATGATGACCGTTTCCCACAACGCCCCCTCGGTCAGACCTTGCAAACTATAGTTAATCACTGCGTCTGCGGCGATATTCCAGCGCCGATGATCGACCTTCTTCATACGCAGGTCCCCGCGTGTCACATGCGCGTATTCGTGTAAGAGAACGAAGTATTGTTCAGCGGGCGTGTAAGTGCCCCAGGCTTGCCCGCCATCAATGGTGAACGCCCCTTGGCTCCAGTACACACAAGGCCCAGGGTACTCTGCGGTGTGCACAAATTTGATTTTCGCCCACGCCATCACCGCGAGTATGTTGTCACGTAAGGCAATCCAATCACGTTCCATAGTAGGCCCTTTCTTTGGTCGGTCGTGATATAGGAGCGTTATCAAATGTCGGACAAACATTTAGCACACCTATCCACTTATCCCTAGGACCCAAGATCTCTCTAAAAAATAGGTCACGCCCATCAAACCAAAATCTGCTCGATATTTTATAAACCATGTGTACTCTCACCTCGCGATAGGGCGTACTATATCGCCTTGTGACGACATTAGTCGAATTTTGGTTGTTTCTGTCCAGAGCCAGTCTGGAACCAAAAGCACGCGAAACCCTATTCCAACCGGGGTAAACACAACGCGCGATTCCCGGCAACATACAAGCATGTGTCCCCTCACTTTGAGGCCGCTTGCCAAACAGCCGCGATATCCTCCGCTGCCTCCCGCAACGCGTTCATCATATCGGCTTCTGACGCGTCTCCAAATAGATTAATACCTGATGGTGTTGCAGCCAGGGCGGTACTGACATACTCATTTTGGACACGAAAGAATTCTTCACCGTCTTCGACCGCGCCTTCCAGTATCACTTTTTTGAGGACCGCTTTGTAGGCCGGACCTTCACACCAGCGACACGCGAACGCTGCTAGGTTGACCACTTCGCGGACAGTCATACGGGTTAAGAGTTCCACGTCGCTATTCAGAGCTTCGCACACGTTTTGCGGGGACAGGCGCAATGTTTCAGTGTAGCGTTGGTAGAGGTTGTCCGCGATCGTAGCACCGAGCGCCAGTGTCCCCACATACTTACACAGGTCCGCGTGCTGGCTATGCGCCGAGTAGAACCCGAGCAACCAGTCAACCATACGCATCGAGGGCGCTTGCGGCGTGTAATCACAGGTCGAACTGAACGACACGCCCGACAAATCAATCTTATGTTTTTCGCTGAGCCAATCAATTGATGGTGCCACGGGGATGACTACCACACGAGCGAGCAACGCCTTTCCTGTCTCCGTACGCTGCCATGAGGCTGAGGGTTGATTCATGGCGCATACAAAGACGGTCTCCGGGTGAAGTGGGACTCCATGCAGCTCAAGCTCATGAAGCAAAGGCAAGAGGATCTTCTGGTGATCCTCACAAGCCTTGTCGATTTCATCCAAGAACACAAGCGTCGGTTCTTTGATGGCGTGTAAGGCCCATGGCGGTAAATGCCAGCTATAGCCCCTTGCCGTCACACGCGGAAGTCCTGTGAAGTCCTCAGGGAGTCCTTGAGTCAAGGGAGGGCTGACGAGTCGCCGTCCCATGGTCGCTGCAAGCTGACGAACACGCGCCGTCTTACCACAGCCTGTAGATCCCAGTAGACAAGGCCATACACGCGGAGTCTCCGCTTGTGGTACGGTCAAAGCAGTCAGCAGTACGTCAGTTGACACGATAGCTGGTACAGGTTCGGTCGATTCTACGGTTGCTGTTGTGGGTGCAGTCTTTTTCGCCATCATTCACGCTCCTTTGTTGACATACGATTATAACGAATAAGTCGAGTACGTAAGGCATCCTCTGTATAACACACGTTGATAGCTGCCACGTTGTCTGACGCAGGTTGACGGACGAGCACGCGCCAGAGCCCACAGACAGATTCCACCACTACCCCACAATTTTTAGCGCCTTTTGTTGCATAGTAGGTTCGCATACAGGCTCCTTGGTCGACTGTTTACCGTTTAAACTTACGATCCTCGATTGCTTCATCCGCCGCGTCATCGATCAACTCCGCGTAACACTCTACGCACCCTTGCCGTTCAAAATAAGGTTGATCGTGCCGATCACAGTAGGCGTCATACTCCACTTCATCAAGGTCTAGCAAGTGGTCTGGTAAGCTCATATTGAGTCCTCCGGGTCCTTAAATGTGGGGCACGCAACGCCGTCCTCCGCAGCTGTCAGGCCATGTCCTATCCATATCGGCACCGGATAGGTACATAAGCCGGACGCCGGTAGCTGAATATCGGGGGCTCCATGCTTGCCTTTTTGTGTGTACGCCTCTGATTGTCGATCCCAATAGGCACAGTCTTGACAGCTCATATATCGTGACTCCTCGTGTAAGGGCCTTAGTACGTAAAACCAAGTGCTTCAATGTCTCGTTTGAACTCGTCTAGTAGTCGCGGCAACCGTGCGATAAGCTTCGATTCTAGGTCCGGTGCGAGTAATTCCTCGTCCGTAGCGTCCGGCCAGACTGCCGTTGACCGAGCAAGGTCTAACTTACGGGCCTTGCCTTCGCCGATGAGCTCCCACGGCACGTACTCAACAGTGTACGTAATGGGCGGCTTTGTGTCACTATCGAGGTACTTATCGGGTTCGACTTCGTGGCCTTGGCTGTCAAGAATTGCGCGTTTCCACGAGAGTTTCCTAGTCTTTCCGTTGCGTATTTGTCGCCGCTCGCCCTTACGGAGGCCCCAACAGTCCCGGTCACTGACATGAGCGAGTGTGTTGGCTACGTAGTGTGTCGGTCCGTCAGACGAGACAAGGTGCCATTTAATGAGATGACGATAGCCGGGAAAATGCTCTTGTATCAACTCATGCAGACACCCGCCGGAATCCCATCGCCCGTTGACGTATAACACGCCAGTGACCGAAAAAGTGTTGTGTCCATTTCCACAGCGGTCATCGTAGCGGAGTATCACAGTGAGTTCGTAGCTATTAAGGGTTTCTGTCCACGTTCTTGACGCGGTTAACGACTGGTCTTTTGTCAATCGGCTTACTGTTGTCATCATATCCCCTTTGTTAATGGGTGTCGGTGTGTGTTGGATGCACGCACCGGACAGACTCTAGATTGCCTGTCTTATACGCTTGCCTATGGCGTTCGGCTAAGTAGGTCTCGATGGTACCCCCAGCGCGTAACCATGCGACTAGTTCACCTTGAGCGCGAACAAATTGCGTCAGGTTCATAACGGACCCCCTTTGAACATGACATGCTCTAACCACATTTGTCCTTCACCTGCAATAGGCTCTACGAGGAACGAAGGCCGACCGAATTTGTACTGAATGTCCTTCACGCGTACCTCTACCTGCATGTCTCCGTAGTACACAAGGCCTACTTTCCCCATGTATTCCATCAATTCAGCGACGCGCATGTTAGATGCCCTCCTCTGGTACGCTAGAGGTTGCAAGATCGGTGCTCAGCTCCGCGTCAAGGCAATCATCTATACAACCGACGCCTTCATCTGAGAAGTCCTCTTGTACCGCCAGGCCTTCACTGACGTACACGTTAACGCTCACGTCAAACGCGCCAATGCCAACACCTAACACGGCACCGAGTAGAAACCCGCCAACGATTGCGACCACTAGCTTTCTGTTTGTCATTTTGCTGACCCCTTCGTGAAGGTTTCTATTGCCTTGCCGAATATACTTGTGATAGATGCAAGATCCATGCGAGCGGGCATGATGAGTAAAGACATGTCCTCTGTGCCTTCGGTGTCACGAAACGCGGTCTTATCTGACGTGCCCCACAACACGCTATCTACTTGATCTAACTGGAACAATGCGAGATAGCTCCGGTCAAATTGAGCAAGGTCGCCAGTGTCCGAGCACCGGAAGATACAATACTCAGTCTTGCCTACTCCCTGTACAAACTTGGTCGCCGTGTACTTTTTTGGTGCCTGTATGGCCTTATTGATCTGATGGATACGGTCATCTGCTATTTGAGTGCGTATGGTAGGCTTGCCTTTCAGATACGCCTCCACACTGGTTTCATCCGCAAACAAGGGCGCGTTAGTGAGCCGTGCCTTTGCGACGGCCCAGTGTCCATTGGATACATACGAGGGATATAAGAAAATCGATAGAGCTTTACCGATGCTCGTTGGCAACTTATACCGTGCGTAAGGTGTGCTCATTGTGTGTGCTCCTTGTTATACTGTTGTAATGGCGTACCTGGTTGCCTCATCGACCAATACCAATCGTTCACCTGGATTCACGCGGGGTGCTCCTATGTAGATCTCACCCGTGTTGACAAGCTTGCGTACGTCAGCTTTCGAGTACCCGTATACGGCGTAGTACTGACATGCCCGTGCGAAGGTCACAAAATGTGAGGTTCCTACTGTCATATTCCCCCTCCCGTTCCCCCTCCCGCCATGGCAAGAGCGGATTCGTCAAACTTAAAATGTTTGTGTTGCTCATACCAACCGTTCGACCCACACTTGACCTCGACCGGCTACAGGGCTAACAAGGTACCGTGTGCGTCCATAGGCTTGCTTCACATCGTTAACCATCACGTCTACCGCTAACCCGTTCACTTCGATCTCTCGAACTTTCCCGATTAAGGCTGCTGCTTCGTTGTACGTCATTGTGGCGACTCCTTTGTTTGTCGTCGTTGATAAGGTGTATTGCAATCGACAGGCCAAGGGAAGGCGGCTATAGGTTGTGGTGGTAACGACGGTAAGATCTACTGGTTGTGTTAAGGAAATAAGGTATACGTATTATATATGAGGCGTTTTTGCGTCGAGGTGTGCACGTTGAAAGAAATCAATCGTTTAGCGGTGGGGCGATTTTCCAACCTTTACGCGAGTTACACGTTTGACAGGCTAACTGTAGGTTTTCTAACGCATTGGTGCCACCTAAAGAGCGCGGGTGTATATGGTCGATAGTCCGCTTTTTGTTGTCCAGATGGTCAAAACATAACTGGCACACGTCACCATCCCTCTGTATAAGCGCCCGTACGGTTTGAGTCCGGCTCTCACCTGTTTGAAGGGTGACTAGGTATTGTGTTGCAAGACCTACATTCGCTGTACAGGGAGGATACACGCTTCGTTCGCCCTTTATATAAGCGCGGCGTTGTTTGGCGACACTTTGTAGTTGCGCGTCAAGCTGTTGGAGCTGTTCCGCATACGTTGGCATAACGAGATTATATCGTGGTGGTCACAGGGTTGAAATGGGGGATGGAGGGACAGTGCCGCTCCCGTGTGTGATTACAAGGGGTTAAGTGTGTCGGTACCCCTCCCTGATAATAGAGAGAGTTAAGAGGGGTTCTTCTCTTACCGGGGAGGGGTGCGGAGGGGTGTAAGTGGTTGAGAAGGTTAGCAGGGGCGCGTAGGTGAGATGTGAGCCGTGGTAGCTTGTGGGCGGAAGTGGGGGCGAGTGGGGTAGCCATTGGTTACACGCCCCTGTCTCCTTTTTACCACACTTGTACCTAAACCCCTCACATGTCGGTTAGTGCCTGTTAGTGGAGGGGTGCGCGTGTCCAGTGTTGTCCAAGCTTCACATGCAGCGTGTCCATGCTTGCAGTGCGTACCCCTCACATGCTTGCAAGCGTGGGTGCTTGCGTACGTACCCCTGCAATGCTTGTGCCCGGTGTGCCCCAACATATAGCGTCCGTCGCCCCTGTTGGACCCCTGCCTGTAGTGTAAGGGGAGGGGTATGCCCATGGAATGCAATTGTCGTGCCAGGGCGAGGGAGGTGCACGGCCATGGAGACCAACTTTTGACCCTCCTAAAGGTTCGCGCAGGCTCGAGGGTCGCAAGGGCTGCCTGGGCTGACCCTTTACCTGTCTGTACCCGCCTGTCCCCCGAAGGACAGATGAGCGAAGCGAATCTGTCTAGTACACCGCAGCCTACCCCAAGCCCCGCACGCCCTTGCCCGCCACAGCGCGATCCCACCGCAGACCGACCGAAGACCCGCGTGAGGGTCCCTCGTCGCACCTGAGGCCAGCTAGGGGCCTTCCTGGGCATGTGGGTTCTAGGCGGGTACGCAAGCCTGTGACCTGTGCGCCACCGCACACCAAGCTCAAGACAGACGGAGGGTAGGTACCGTGATTATACCGTGGAGCGTGGCCGGGCCCTTGTCGACCCTACCCGACACACGCGGAAAAGGCTGATGGCGTCTACACTTAGGGGGGTGGTTTGACCCTCCCCACACACTCTTAATTAAGATCTTAACTCTTCTTATTACTGGGGAGGGGTATGGACCCCCCTTAACTTCAACCCCCACAACACTTTTCCGTGTGCGTCACATTAGCCCTATGCCTTCTGATAGGCCGAAAGACCTACTCCACCACACAGCACCACACGACCCCCCGCACGGTATAATGTCGGTACTCCCCACCGGTCTACCTACTACCTGACCACCCTCGCCTCCACGCGGTATAATCTCTGCATAGGAGGTCCCTTGCTATGTCCCTCGTCGCATTCAATGACGGCACCAAGGCCACCACGCCGAAGTGGATCACCCCTCTGTCCCCCACTCATTGGGGCCGCGCTCGCAACCCTGGCCGTGCGTACATCTTTCACACCGAGCAACCGACGCTAGGCCGAACCGCACACGCGCATTACCGCGAGCTCCTCTACAAACTTGGGTACCCACCCGGTACCATCGCCACAGTCGAACAACTCAACCTCATCTACTACACCTGTGCGTACAATGGATACACCTGGCACGACTACGGCAACACGTTACGCTACTACGCCCTTGGTCCTGTGATGCCCCCGCCGTATGCGTGGTACCGTGTCGGCGCGGTAGAGGTGCCTGTGCGGTACCTCGTTGACAAGCAGGGTGGGCGTGTGGCGGACATCTCCCCGGCCCTCACCGGCTTAAAAGGCATCGCTCGCTTGAAACTCACGGCGACCCGAAACGGCGTCCTTCAAGTGTTCCAGGCAGACCCGCGCCGACTGAAGACCTTCCCGTACGAGCGTGTCCCATATGAGGACTTAGCGGCCCTCGTCGGCCTTGACATCACGACAGAACGCGCACGTTGGCCTTCGACAGCGTACCCCCGACCCCCACATGTAAAGGACGTATATGAGTAATTCACCACGCCAAGCAGCCGAGGCTCGCAAACAGTACAAGAAGCTGACACCGGCTGAGAAGGCTGCGAAACGAATCGAATGGTTGAACACGTTTCCACCGAACGTCCGCACACTGCAACCACCGACGACGTGGCCTCCACCTGTCCCTGATGTCCCTATTGACTACAAGACGGCCTACACGTACTATGTAGTATGCACACGCGACCACTTCAGCGCGTTGTGCCGTAAGTACCGTATTCCCAAGCGGTACCGCCGTGTGACTCGCAATATCCGCGCCCGTGTCCTATTCGCGTCAGAGGTACTTTTTCTACAAAGGATCTACTATCGTGACCCAGCCGCGTACACCGATACCCCAGACCCGACCATTGACTACATCCACCCGACAGGCAGCGCGCCCTGCAGGAACTGTGGGTGCACCGGCCACCGATCCCCGTTCGCTACTCCTGAGCTTGGCGCGAGTAACAATGGAAAAGCAAGCCGAGGCTATCAAGGCCTCATTCGACAAGAAGGTGGCACTCCTTGACGCGAAGAAGAATCAGTATTTTGCGTTCGAGGGCGCAGTGGTGGACACGAAGACCGACCCCGCCCTTGATATCCAATTACGGGCCTGTGAAGCTATCGACCGTATGACAGGCGTGCTCGCTCCACCCGCAAGCACAAAGGTTACTGTTGAGCACACGTTCAAGATGCCGGACTGGTTCATGACGACGGAGGAAAAGCAGGTCGCCGCCGCCTCTACTGAACAAGCCGCAATCGATGTGACCCCACAGCTAGAAGGCCCAACCGAATGAGCGATATTGTACCGATCTTCAAACCGCGCCATGGTCAGCAAGCCGCGATCAATGCGTTCCTCAAAGGCTACAAGCGTCTCGTGACCGTCGCCCACCGTCGTTGGGGCAAGGACCTACGCGCATGGAACATGATGTGGCTGGCGGCCTTACGAGAGAAAGGCACGTACAACTACTACTGGCCGACATTCAAGCTCGGTAAGTCCGTCATCTTCAAGGGCATGGATAACGAAGGCA
>JACCDG010902489.1_pt1 | contig 14917 bp, 15 predicted proteins | sample 7442471 | NCBI WGS metagenome assembly JACCDG01 (sample SAMN15323444, study PRJNA562643) | freshwater metagenome | isolation source: river surface water | place: USA:Blue River Watershed | collected 2017-08-17
CGGCCACGCGTTCTCCCGCATGCAACTCGTCGAGGGATTGGCGCGAGAGCTTGCCGTAGCCGGGAAACTTGCGCACGGCATAGTTGACGTCCCCGTTGGGCACCCGGTAAGCCAGGCCACGTTCCTCAAGCAGGCCGATGATGCCCAGCATCTGAGGCACGTAGTCGGTGGCGCGGGGCTCGTGCGTGGGTCGCTCGATACCCAGCGCATCCGCGTCCTGGTGCAGGGCTTCGATCATGCGGTCGGTCAGGGCCCGAATGGTCTCGCCGTTGTCAAGGGCGCGCTTGATGATCTTGTCGTCAATGTCGGTGATGTTGCGCACGTAGGTCACCCGAAGGCCGCAGGCACGCAGCCAGCGCTGCACCACATCAAACGCCACCATGGAGCGGGCATGACCCAGGTGACAGAAGTCATAGACCGTCATGCCGCAGACGTACATGCGCACATGGCCGGGTTCGAGAGGAACAAAGGACTCCAGCGCACGCGTGAGCGTGTTGTGAATGCGTAAGGACATGGACGGATTGGGCAAGGTGTTGAGGCGTTCTGTCAACACGGGTGAACCAGCAGGCTGCGAAAGAGCGCTGAACTACAATGCAGAGTATAAATCGCCTCGCCCGCACCAGCCTTGTGCACCGTGCACGTCGACCCCGACCGATGACCGCCCACACCGTGTTGCTTCACCTTCTCACCCGCCGTGCAAGCCAGTTGTTGCTGTGTTGCTTGATGAGCGTGTGCTCACTCGGCTGGGCTCAGCTGGAGCGCACCACCACGGGCGATTTGGTGGACCACCACAGCGTGCAGCAATTGATGCGGCAGGCCCGCTACGCAGAAGCCTTGGTGCAAACCGAACGCTATCTCACCGAGCACCCGCGGGATCCCCAGATGCTGTTCATGCGCGCCACATCGCTGATGGAACTGCGCCGCACCGACGAGGCGCTGGATCAACTCACCGCACTGGTGCAGCAATACCCCGAATTGCCCGAGCCGTACAACAACCTGGGCGTGATCCAGGCGTCACGCGGTCAACTTGACCTGGCTCGCGAGTCATTCGAAATGGCCTTGCGCAATCATCCCAATTACGATGTGGCCTTGGAAAACTTAGGGGATGTGTTGTTGCGCCAGGCCCGGGTGGCTTACGAAACATCGCTTCGAATCAATCCCGCCAGCAAGACTGTGCCGCGCAAGTTGCAAGCACTTCCCACACCATGACACCCATTCAACCTTTATTCCTGCGTTCGCTGGGCGCACTGCTCACCACCTCCCTGTTGGCGTTGATGCTCACCCTGCTGTCCAGTGTCCGCGTGAGCGCACAAACCGACGCCGCACCGCGCGTGAAATTCACCACCTCGATGGGAGAATTTGTGGTGGAGGTATTGCCCGACAAAGCCCCGAAAACCGTGGCCAACTTTCTGCAATATGTGCAGGACAAGCACTACGACGGCACCATCTTTCACCGCGTCATCAACAATTTCATGGTGCAGGGCGGCGGCTACGACACCCGCTACATGGAAAAGACCACCCGCACGCCGGTGCGCCATGAAGGCCGTGAAGCCCTGGAAAAAGGCGGCCCGCGCAATGTGGTGGGCACGCTGGCCATGGCACGCACCAACGACCCGCATTCGGCCACCTCGCAGTTCTTCATCAACGTGAAAGACAACGACTTTCTGAACCCCACGCTGATTCCGCCGGGTGACCCGGTGCCACGCTTCGAGTACGGCGGTCGCACCTACACCAACATCGCGCGAGCGCAACTCGAGAACGCTCCACAATTGTTCGGCTACACCGTGTTTGGACGGGTGGTGTCGGGCATGGAGGTGGTGGACCGTATCAAGGCCGTCCCCACCGGATCGGGCGGCCCTTTCCAGACCGACGTGCCCCGCACGCCAGTTGTCATTCAATCCGCAACCTTACTGAAGTGAGTATTTCATGAGCCAACCCCGCGTTGAACTGCACATCCTCGACCACGGCGTGATCACCCTGGAACTCGATGCCGAGAAAGCACCCAAGTCGGTCGCCAACTTTTTGGCGTACGTCAACAAAGGGCACTTCGACAAAACCATTTTTCACCGCGTGATCCCTGGCTTCATGATCCAGGGCGGTGGCTTTGAACCGGGCATGACGCAAAAGCCCACCGACGAGCCCATTGAGAACGAAGCCAACAACGGCTTGCGCAACGACCACTACACCGTGGCCATGGCGCGCACCGGCGAACCCCACTCGGCCACGGCGCAGTTTTTCATCAACGTGGCGAACAACGATTTTCTCAACCACACCGCACCCTCACGCCAAGGCTGGGGCTATGCCGTGTTTGGCAAAGTGGTGGCAGGCACCGAGGTGGTCGACCAGCTGGCTGCGGTCAAGACCGGGCGTCGCGGTTTCCATGATGACGTCCCGAAAGAGGATGTGGTCATCGAGAAAGCTGTCGCACTGTGACTGGCGTGAGGCAACGCTGGCTGAACGGTGATTGAACACCGAATGAGAGGCCACGTCGCCAACCCACATGATCCCGTTGCCGTCTCTGCCCCAACCTGCATCGACACTCACCGCCGCCTCGGCTGTGGATGCACGGGCCTGGTCGTGCATCGATTTCATTTCAGACCTGCATTTGTGCGAACAGCAATCGCACACCGTTGAGGCGTGGCGACACTACCTTGACACCACGCCGGCGCAGGCGCTCTTCATTTTGGGCGACCTCTTTGAAGTGTGGGTGGGCGACGATGTGCTGGATGATCCCGCGAGCGCATTTGAGCGTACTTGTGTGGACGCTCTGCGACGCGCCAGTGAACGCATGGCCGTGCACTTCATGTGCGGTAACCGTGACTTCCTGGCCGGTCAGACACTGATGCAACGCAGCGGCATGCAAGCCCTGGACGACCCCACCGTGCTGCAACTGAACAGCCAACGCGTGCTGCTCAGTCATGGGGATGCCTGGTGCCTGGGCGATCACGACTACCTGGCTTTTCGTGCCGAGGTGCGCAGCCCGGCGTGGCAACAGGCCTTTCTGGCCCGCCCCCTGCCCGATCGCCTGGCTCTGGCGCGCGAGATGCGCAGCGCGAGCGAGTCGCGTAAACACAGCCACGCGGTCTACGCCGATGTGGACGAAGCGCTGGCGTCGCAATGGTTGACGGCCTGCGAGGCGCAGGTGCTGGTGCATGGCCACACCCACCGCCCGGCCACACACCCCCTGCCCTCGGGCATGACGCGGTGGGTGCTGAGCGACTGGGATGCAGACGTCACGCCGGCTCGACTGCAGGTGCTGCGCTGGCAAGGCGAGTGGCAGCGCAGGGATCTGCCATTTCACGGTCACAACACTCGATGACACGTCCCGCTCGCCGGGTTAGAGCGGCACCGGCCTCAGCGGTGATAGGCGTCCTCAAGGGGTCTTGAGCAAGCCCTTGAGTGCCGACTGCAAACGACGCGCCTGGTCGGTGTCGTAGTTGGCACTGAGCACACGCGCCGCGTCCTGTGCCCACGTCTGCGCCGGCGCCGGTTCGTTGCGACGGGTGAGCATCTGCAACTGCAAGGCACGGCGAGCAGGCACGTGGGCCGCCGGGGTGGGAACATCAGCGGCAATTTCCAAGCGTAGCAACGCCTCGGTGGCGTCGCCGCTCGGGGCTTGCGACACTGCCTGCACCCAGGCCTGACGCTGGGGTGCCTGCAAACGGCTACCCAGTTCCTTCAACGGGGGCACCTGATCGGCCTGGCGTTGTTCCCAAGCGGTGAGCAATTGGGTGAGCGCCTCGCCGTGGGCTTGGGCGGCAAGCTTGCGCAAAGTTTGCTGGGCTTGTTCCAAAGCGTTCCGCTGGGCGCGAAAGGCAGTATCGCCCAGGCGTGGACCGCGGGCATCAACACCGTCTCGGACCTCACGCCCGTCACGGCGATCAAAGCCGCGGGCACCATCGCGCGGGCCGCGTGCATCACGGCTCTCGCGACCGCCAGGACCACCAGGGCGGCCGCGGTCGCCGGGACGTGCGCCTCGCCCATCACGGCCGGTGACCGGTTCGGTTCGTTTCTGACCCGGTCGGTCATCGCCACGCACAGCGACCACGGGTTTCTTGGCCACGGTAGGCTGCGTTGCTGCAGCGGCTGTGGTCTCAGGGGCAGTGGTTGCTGAGGTCTCTGCATCAGCCGCTGTTGCTGTTGCTGCCTCAGGTTCGCCACCAGGGCTTGCACCATCGGTGTGAGCGTGGGTGTCAGGGTTTTCGGCGTCTGGAGCCAAGGCAGTTTCTGAAGATGTCGGCTCGGCCGGCGTGTTGGCCTGCGCATCGCTTGCGGCAGGTCGCGTCGCAGACTCGCCGGCAGCCTCGGTGGCGGCGGGAGCCGGTGCGCGACTCACAGCCGCTGCCTGAGCCGACGAGGCCGCCGCCGCTGCGGCCGCCTGACCACGGGTGGCTTGCTCCAGCGCCTGCATGGCAGCACGGATCTGGGCAGCGTCGCCGCGTTGGGTGGCAGTTTCAAGCGCCTTCGCCGCTTGAATCACCGCCTGATCCAGCGCAGAGAGCGCGGCGGCAGCTTGTTCGCGCTGCTGGGTCTTGCGCTGGAAAGCCTCGTCAATGGGCTTGCGGAAAGCGTCCCACAGCTTTTGTTCCTGTCGGCGATCCAACGCCACCACCTGCGACTCTTGTTGCCAACGTTGTTGCAGCGTTTTCACGGCATCGATACGCAGGTGGGGTTCGGCGGACAGGGCTTGGGCCTCTTCGATCAAGGCGTGTCGCTGCGCCAGGCTGGCCTTTTGCACGGCAGCCAGGGGGGCTTGAGCCTCATGGAAGGCGGCCTTCCACAGGGGCTGTACTTCGTTGAACACTTTCTCGCTGACATGACCGGCATCACGCCAGCGGTCCGAGAACTGGTACAGGGCACGGTTGACGGCCTTCCAGTCGGGGCCCGCCGCGTGCGCAACGGCCCAGGCCTTGAGCTCTTCAATCAGGGCCAGACGTTGCGCACGGTGCTCGGCACTTTCGGCACGCACTTTGTCGAGCCAGCTTTCCACCACCTTGTGCGCTCGGTTGCACGCCTGGTCAAAGCGCTTCCACAAGCCATGGTTGGGTAGGCCACCCTGGTCGGTTTGTTTCCACTCCTCCCGCAGTTGCCGCAAGGCCTCCTGCATCTTGCGACCGCCCATGGCGGGCACCCAGGTGATGCGCTCCTTGGTGGGTTCGGTGGGCGTTTGGGCTGCGGGTGCAGTGGCCTCGGCAGAATCAGAAACCACTGAAGCCTCAGAAACCGCTGTGTCCTGCGATGGGGTCTTGTCACCCCCTGGCTTCGCCGGGCCCGTGGCAGGCACTTTCTCTACCACCTTCTTGAACAAGGCTTCGGCGCGGGTCACCAAGTCCTGGCGGATCTGGTCGGCGCGCCAGCGTTGCCAGCCCTCGAGTTCGCTGGCCGCAGCCAACACGCCCTGGGCATGGTGCTCGAATTTTTCGTCTAGCCAGCGACCCTGTTCACGCAAGGCCTGACGCACTGCTGCTGCCGCACCGGCGCTGGCCTTGCCGTGGCCTTGGGCCAACTCTTGCTCAAGCACCGTGAGTACAGCCTGCACAGAGGCTTGCGCCTGGGCGCGTTGGGCCGGGTCAATGCGAGGCTTCGCCGGTGCCGGCGCCGCCGTGATGCCCGTGCGGGCGGCACGCAATTGGTCGGCCCAGGCCGGCACCGCCGGCAAGTCGAGGTCCGGGTCGCTCGCTGCCTGGACGGTGTGTTTCAGCGCAGCATCAAAGGCCTCCCACACCGCCGTGAGTTGCTGGCCACTGGCCTGCAACATGGGCGGGAAGCGTGCATCCACGCAGGCCCAGTTGGTGTCGCTGGTGAGTGTCTGGGCGTCGGCCTGCAGGCGCTGCAAATCGGCCGCCAGGGTGTCGCGCTGGCTCTGGGCCTCTGCCCAGGGTTTGGTCGACAGCATCTCGATGCGCTGCGCCATCATCATGCTGGCTTCGCGCTGAACCTGAGCACGGTGCTGCAGGTCTTCAATGCCCTTGACGCGCTCAGCCAGTTGGATTTTCAGCGTGGACAAGGGCTCGCGAGACAAGGGCGCCCCAGCCTTGGCTGCATCGCGCTGCCAGGCCATGGCGTCGGCAAGGTTGATGCGAGGAGCATCGCGCAGGGCTTCACCTTTGTGGGCCCATTCCTGGGCCAGGGCTTCCTGGGCCTTTGCACGTCGCAATTCGTCGAGCTTTTCGCGCAAGGCCTTGGCTGCCCCCTTGTCGCGGGTGCTCATTTCGCGAAACACCTCCTGCATGGACTCCACGGAGGGGTCTGTGGCCAGCCACTCACGCAAGCGGGCGGAGCGCTCACCGGAAGTGGGCGCAGAAAAGGCGCCGCCGGTCAGTGCATCAAGTGTCTGGGTATCGTGCTGCGAGGAGGATGAGGTCACGTCAACGGCCTGAAGGGATAGGTCACAAGGGGGCTGCTGACCGACCAGTGATGGCGCAGGGCTGCCCGGGGAAACCTCTATTGTCGCCGCAGGAAGACCGCCACGCCAATCGGCCCGCGGTCGCCCGAGCGGCCAGCCAGCCGCCAAGGTGGCCCGAGGGCAAGGAAGACCGGCCTTGCAGGACCTCCGGCACAGAGGCATTTCACGCGCGTTTTGGCGAGTTGGAGATATCGATTTGAAGATTTTATGAATACTTTATAACTCTTTTTGGGTTGCCTTTCACAGTTTCCTGGGGGTTCCAGCCGTTAAAATACCCAGCTATGCCCCCATACAGGAGGCAAGACCCCGCGGCGCCATTCGGCCTGCCCGGTTCCCGCTGGCACCTGTCCAGCCTTTTGGAACCCCACCGGGATGCCGACCCCCACACGAGGGATGGCCCATCGCTCGCTGACGCACCCCCTTGCGCCACTTGCTGCCATCCGCCTTCGGAAAGGAAACACCATGACAGCGCTGGAAAAATTGAATCACCGGATACGAACCTTCGCTCAGGACGTCGCCCAAGGCTTTTTTGCCATCACGCACAGCGGGCTGGCCCTGCTGGGCCTGGCGGTGTTCTGCCTGGTGGTCACGCTCACCATGCGGCCCGACTTGCGCACCGCGGGCGAGGCCCGGCTGATCAGCTGGCTGCAAGAGCGTCAGGTAGAAGAAACCGGCTTTCAAACCGATGTTGAGGCCGTGGACCGCGCCACCGCCACCGATCCGACCGGCTTGCCCAAGCAGCAAGCCAATATTGCCTATTGGCTGAGCCGCAAGTACCGCGTGGCGGCCGAGCCGCTGGGAGCGCTGGTGGCCGAGGCTTATGAGTTGGGCCCGCGCAACCAACTCGACCCGACTCTGATCCTGGCGGTCATGGCGATCGAATCGGGCTTCAATCCGTTTGCGCAAAGCCCGGTGGGCGCCCAGGGCCTGATGCAGGTCATGACCAAAATTCACTCGGACAAATACGAAGGATTCGGGGGCCGCCTGGCCGCCTTTGACCCGGTGGCCAACCTACGCGTCGGGGTGACTGTGCTCAAAGAGTGCATCGCCCGGGCTGGCTCGATCGAGGGGGGGTTACGTTTGTACGTGGGCGCGGCCCATATTGAGGACAAGAGTGGTGGTTACGCCGGCAAGGTCATTGCTGAACATGACCGCCTCAAGCGCGTGGCACAAGGACAGTCGGTGCCCACCGTCCAGCCCACCGCTACAGCAGCGGTGGCCCAAAGCGTGGGAGATTTGTGGGAAAAAGCCCAAAAACTCGCCTCCTTCAAGGACAAGGAAGAGGACGTTTCGCGCTAAACTTGTCGTGCGCGCAACTGGCGATAGGCGTGTGTTGGTGGGCCTAGGGTCGCCTCACACCGCTGACGTGGACCCCGGCCTGAACCAGGCCCCAACCACTGGGAAGCGCGCCACCCCTTGAGGTGTGAAGCCGTTCGCCTGGGCAGCCCTGATGCAGGCCCGCGCCTCAGCCGCGTCCTGCATGGGGACCATCATCCAAAGGACTGCCACCATGTACCATCGCAACATCCTGGTCGAACAGACCGATCCCGAGATCTGGGCCGCGATCCAGGCCGAGAATGCCCGCCAAGAGCACCACATCGAGCTCATCGCCAGCGAGAACTACGCCTCACCCGCTGTCATGGCCGCGCAGGGCTCGCAGCTCACCAACAAATACGCCGAAGGCTACCCCGGCAAGCGCTACTACGGGGGTTGCGAACACGTCGACGTGGCCGAGCAACTGGCTATCGACCGCCTGAAGCAACTGTTTGATGCCGACGCCGCCAACGTGCAACCCCATTGCGGGGCCTCGGCCAATGAGGCGGTGTTCTTGGCTTTCCTCAAGCCTGGCGACACCATCATGGGCATGTCGCTGGCCGAGGGCGGTCACCTGACGCATGGCATGCCACTCAACATGAGCGGCAAATGGTTCAACGTGGTGTCGTATGGCCTCAATGCACAAGAGGCTATCGACTATGACGCCATGGAGAAAAAGGCTCACGAGCACAAGCCCAAGCTGATCGTGGCGGGTGCCTCGGCCTATTCGCTGCACATTGATTTTGCACGCTTCGCCCAAGTGGCCAAGGACGTGGGCGCGATCTTCCTGGTGGACATGGCGCACTACGCCGGCCTGATTGCTGCGGGCGTCTATCCCAATCCGGTGCCGCACGCCGACATCGTCACCTCCACCACGCACAAAAGTCTGCGGGGCCCGCGTGGCGGCATCATCCTGATGAAGGCCGACCATGAGAAAGCCATCAACAGTGCCATCTTCCCGGGCCTTCAGGGCGGCCCCCTGATGCACGTCATCGCCGCCAAGGCCGTGGCCTTCAAGGAAGCGATGCAACCCGAGTTCAAGGCTTACCAGCAGCAGGTGGTGACCAACGCGCGCATCGTGGCCGAGACACTCACGCAACGTGGCCTGCGCATCGTGAGCGGCGGCACGCAAAGCCATGTCATGCTGGTGGACCTGCGCGCCAAGGGCATCACCGGCAAGGTGGCCGAGGCCGTGCTGGGCCAGGCGCACATGACCATCAACAAGAACGCCATCCCGAATGATCCGGAAAAACCCATGGTCACCAGCGGCGTGCGCATTGGCACGCCAGCCATGACCACCCGCGGCTTCAAGGACGAGGAAGCCCGCCAAACGGCCCACCTGATCGCCGACGTGCTCGACAACCCGCATGACGAGGCCAACCTGGCGGCCGTGCGCGCCAAGGTCCATGCCCTGACCAGCCGTTTCCCGGTCTATCGCTAAGAGGGGCCGCCGATGAAGTGCCCGTTTTGCGCCCATCTTGAAACCCAGGTCGTGGAGACCCGGGTCTCGGAGGACGCCGATGTGGTGCGTCGTCGGCGCCAATGCAGCGCTTGCGACAAGCGTTTCACCACCTACGAACGTCCCGATGTGTCATTACCCGCCATCGTCAAGAAGGACGGGCGACGTATCGAGTATGACCGCGAGAAGCTGCGTGCTTCGATGAACCTGTCGCTGCGCAAGCGGCCGGTGAGCACCGAGCAGGTCGACAGCGCAATCGAGCGAATCGAGGAAAAGCTGCTGACCCACGGTCAGCGCGAAGTGGCTTCGACCCGCATCGGTGAGTGGGTGATGCGCGAGCTTCGCAAACTCGACAAAGTCGCCTACGTGCGCTTTGCCAGCGTTTACCGCAGCTTTGAGGACATCGACGAGTTCAAGACGCTGGTGGACGAAGTCAGCCGCTGATTTCCCCTCACGCACTGCGTGGGACTGCCTGCTGCGAGGGGCCTCATGTCTGGTGCAGGCATCACCTTCATGACTTGACCCTCGGGCTGGTATTGGCCCGCATGATGACGCTTCTCAACCAGCCTTGGTCAAAGGAAGCTCATGTCGCCACCCGTCTCTCGCAACCGTGTTGCGTTCGGCTCATCCGGTTTCTCATGGGTCGAGTGCCTGTGCGCGGTGGCCTTGATCGCCACCTTGAGCATGCTGGCGTTACCCTCGCTCGAATTGCTGGCCCAGCGCGTGCGGGTGGACATGACGCGCGACCGCTGGTTGTCCGACCTGGACCTGGCACGCAGTTGGTCTGCTCGGGTCGGGGCGATGAGTGCGCTGTCCCGTCGCACGGGTTGCCCAGGCCTGGGCGATGCCCGCGATTGGCGCTGTGGCTGGCAGGTGATTGTGGTCAACAGTGGCGAGGTGTTGCGCGACACGCCGTTGCGAGGCGACCTGGCCGTGGTCTTCAGCAGTTCCACCGGCGAGTTGCGCGTCGCTGCCAGCGGTGACCCGATGAGCGCGGGTGCCAGCCTGCGCATCAAACCCTGGCGGGCCGAGTGGGTGTCCCTGGCCACCACCATCTGCCTCAACATTGCTGGACGGGTGCATTGGCAGTTGGGCGAGGGCTGCTCATGATGTCCATGGGGTCAGGCATGGCCTTGCTGTTGAGTGCGCTGGGCATTGCACCCCTGATGCTCAGTGCCGTCCAGGCACTGCGTTGGGAACGCGACAGCCTGGCCCAGGGACAGGCGGTGTTGCTGGCACAGGACTTGTCACACCGCCTGAACCTGAACGCCATCGGCGCACGCCACTACCAACTCAGCTGGGGGCAACAACCACAGGCGCTCAACTGCCGTGATGCCCCGTGCTCCCGTGGCGACTGGGCGCAAGCCGATCTGTCCCAGTGGCGCTCGTACGTGGGGCAGGTGCTGCCCGATGGAGATGCCTGGGTGCAAGGTGTGGACGAGTCCAACCCCAGCCGCTGGCTGATGCTGGCCTGGTCCTCAGACGCCGGCCGCGATGCAGGCCTCAGCCCGCACGCCCCTGTGCGCTGCCCCGACGGCAAACGCTGCCAGGTGTGGGTGCTGATCCCGTAAAAGCCCGTCATGCTGCTGAACGACACCCTACTGGCCATGAGCATTTCATGGGGCGTGTTGGCCGTCGGCTTGCAGTCATGGAGCGATTTGCGCGCTTCGCAACAATCCTTGCAGGCCCTTGAGCAAATGCACACCCAGCAACGCGAGGTGCAGCGCCTGCTCGATCGCATCAGCCTGAGCGCCGGCGCCACGCGGGTCACCACCACCCCCCAGGGCGACGTGCAATGGGTTTCCAAAAACCCGCCCATCAGCGGCAACGAAGGCGCTCGTGACGACACATTGACCTGGGTGGTGCCGCGCGAGATCGACCCACGTGACTGCCAGGGCAACCAGGCCTCCAGCCTGGATCTGATCAGCCACCAGTTCAAGCTCAGCACCAAGCAAGAACTCAGCTGCAAAGACGTTCTGCGAGCGGGTACTCTGTTCCAGGCCCTGGCCGAACGGGTGGAGGATTTGCAAGCGCTGTACGCAGAGGCCTCGAGCGGCGCCAGCAGCGACCCTGCGCAAGCCCCCTTGCAATGGAAAAGCGCAGATCAGGTACTCGACTGGCGTGAGGTGCGCGCCGTCAGCGTCTGTGTGCGCTGGGCCAGCCCGAACAAGGTGCGGCAAGCCAGCGCCAGCCTCAAAGGCTGCCAGGGTGAAACGGTGGCGGCGGATGGGCGTCTGCGTCAGCTTCAGCGCAGCACCTTGCGACTGTCCAGCCAAGGGGATGGATGAAACGCAAGCTCACGGCCCGACAGCGGTTCCATGGCGAACTGACCCGATGCCCTGCCTGCCCGTTATCGGCGCGTGGCATGGCCTTGCCCGTGCTGCTGCTTCTCATGGCCTTGATGGCCAGCCTGGTGCTGAACCTCTGGGGCAGCGCCATCACCCGCGAGACGCTGGCCGGCGCCGATGCAGATCGGCTACAGGCCCGACAAGCTGCCCGTGCTCTCATACGGGAAGCGCAGCAGGACATACTCGCCACCGCAACCGACTCGCGCCACACGCCGGGACCTCAGGGGGCTACCCAGGCGTTCTTTCCTCAGAGCATCTCGGCCTGGCCCATCTTGATCGATCGCTTGCAAGCACTGGGGGCCCTGCCCTGTCAGCAAGGCATCTGCCTGTCCATGCCCAGTACGGATTCAACCCTCGGCACGATCGGCCTGTGGGCCTCTCGCCTGGCCGGCGCAGCCAGCCCCGGACAGTTCGTCCCACGCACTGCGGGTTCTGCACCCTTGGTCGGGCAGTTGTACCCGGGCACGGCCGCGTACTGGGTGGAGGTGATGCCTTTTGACAGCACATCGACCGCTGCCGCTTCTCTCATCGAGTGGACACCGGGTACCCCGCCCCTCGTGTACCGCATCACCAGTTATGCGCAGGGACGGTTGTCCAGCACCCAGGTGGTGCAGCAAGTGCTGTGGCTGGCCAACACCCATGCCCCGGATCGCGCCAACGCGCCTCGTGTGCTGCAGTGGCGAGAGTGGCTCCCATGACACAAGCCCCACCGCCCCCCTGCAGCGGGTGGACTCTCATCGAACTGTTGCTGGTGCTGTGCCTGGTGGGTTTGCTGACCCAATGGGCGCTGCCCTCGGCGACAGAGTGGATGCAGCGCGCGCGGCGCAACGAGGCCCGCCTGGCGCTGTTGCAAACCGCCCACTGGCTAGAGCGATACGCTGCTGCGCAAGGCCGCTACCCGGAGTCGCTGCCAGACAGCGCGTGGACGGTTCCCAGCCAAAGCTACCGCTTGAACTACACCCTCAGCGGGCCAGGCTACACCGTGCTGGCCGTCCCACTGGGCGCACAGGCCTCGGACCCCTGCGGCACCTTGAGTCTGGATCAGGCAGGTGCCCGCGGTGTTCGTCTGGCCAGCTGGAGTGCGCAGGTGTGCTGGAGCCGCTGATCCAGCCATAGAGTGACCCACACCCACACCCACACCTACACCTCGACCTAGACCTACACCCAAACACACACACCCAGATTGCCGTGTACGCCCTGGTCCAGGTCCGCCCTGCATAATCCCCCCACCATGTCGACCTCCGACTTAGACCGCACCCGGATGGACCAGGCACTGGCGCTGGCGCGCCAAGCCCTGTGGCTGACCTCGCCCAATCCACGGGTGGGCTGTGTGATCGCCCGTCCTGACGGCACGGTGCTGGGCACGGGGCACACCCAAGCTGCGGGCCAGGCTCACGCGGAAATCATGGCGCTGCGCGATGCGCAGTCGCGTGGCCACGATGTTCGCGGTGCGACGGCGTATGTCACGCTGGAGCCCTGCTCGCACCAAGGACGCACCGGCCCCTGTTGCGATGCGCTGGTGCACGCCTCGTTGGCGCGCGTGGTGGTGGCGATGGAGGACCCGAATCCGCTGGTGCAGGGCCAGGGCCTGCAACGGCTTCGCGCCGCTGGCCTGCAAGTGGACGTGGGTCTGGGCGAAGCGACCGCCCGCGAACTCAATCCCGGCTTCATCAAGCGCATGGCCACCGGCCTGCCTTTTGTGCGGATGAAAATCGCGGCGTCCCTGGATGGCCAGACCGCCTTGCTCAACGGCGTGAGCCAGTGGATCACCAGCGAACCGGCGCGTCGCGATGGCCACGCCTGGCGTGCTCAAGCCTGTGCCGTGCTGACGGGCATCGGCACGGTCCTGGAGGACGACCCCCAACTGGACGTGCGCCTGGTCGACACGCCCCGCCAACCCACCTTGGTGGTGGTGGACAGCCGTCTTGAAACACCGACTCGGGCGGCCTTGTTCCGACCCCAGCGTCCCGTGTGGATCTATCACGCCTCAGGTGCCCAAACCGCCGAAAAGGCCTTGATTACAGCGGGTGCTCACCTCACGGCACAACCCAACCCGCGTGGAAAAGTGGATTTGCAGGCCTTGATGGAAGATTTAGGGCGGCGCGAGGTCAACGAGGTGCATGTCGAGGCCGGCCACAAGCTCAACGCCTCCTTGCTCCAGGCGGGCCTGGTCGATGAAGTGCTGGTGTACCTGGCCCCGCTGCTGATCGGCCAGGGGCGCGGCATGACGGCCCTGGGGCCCCTGGAGTCCCTCTCGGACGCCCTGCCCTTGACCTGGGAGGACATCACCCCCCTCGGTCCTGACCTGCGCCTGCGCGCCCGCCTGCGTTGACCTGACGCCAGGCTCACCGGGGGCGACAGGGGCACCCAACTGCTTCTCCACAGCGTGCGTCATGGGCTCAGCAAGGGCTCCTTGTCGATTGACTTGTCCCCTGCAAGCCTAGCGTCGCCCGAGGGCATCACTTCTCTGCGAAAATACAGGAATGTTCACCGGAATCATCACCGGCGTGGGGCGCATCGCCGCCGTCCACGACCTGGGTCGCTCTTTGGATCACGGCAAACGCCTCACGGTACAGGCGCCTGCCGGGTACCTGGACGACGTGGGGCTGGGTGACAGCATTGCCCTCAACGGCGCTTGCATGACCGTCACCTCGCTGGACGTGGCCCAGCACCGGTTCACCATCGACATCTCGGCCGAGTCGCTGGCCCGCACGGCCGGGCTGGATCAGCCCGGTACCTCGCTCAATCTGGAAAAGGCCTTGCGCGCCCACGACCGCCTGGGTGGTCACATCGTGTCCGGCCATGTGGACGGCATTGGTCATGTGAGTCAGTTCGAGCAGGTCGGCGAAAGCTGGGCCTTGCGCATTCAGGCGCCCGCCGAGTTGGCGCGCTACCTGGCCTACAAAGGCTCCATCACCGTGAACGGCGTGAGCCTCACCGTGAACCAGGTCAGTGACAACGCCCAAGGCACCGAGATCAGCATCAACCTCATTCCGCACACCGTGACCCACACCGCGCTGGGCACGCTGCGGACCCAACACCCCGTCAACCTGGAGATCGACACCGTGGCGCGCTATGTCGAGCGCATGCTGCACGTCGGTCTGACCCCGAAAGCCTCTGCATGAGTTCCTCCCTTCAACCCGTCACGATTTCACCGGTCGAGGAGATCGTCGCCGAACTGCGTGCTGGTCGCATGGTGATCCTGGTCGACGAGGAGGACCGCGAGAACGAGGGCGATCTGGTGCTCGCCGCCGACCATGTCACCCCGCAAGCGATCAACTTCATGGCGCGCTTTGGACGCGGCCTGATATGCCTCACACTCACGCGCGAGCGCTGTGAATACCTGAAGCTGCCCCCCATGGCGGCGCGCAACGGCACGGTGTACAGCAC
>JACCDG010435974.1_pt1 | contig 14916 bp, 21 predicted proteins | sample 7442471 | NCBI WGS metagenome assembly JACCDG01 (sample SAMN15323444, study PRJNA562643) | freshwater metagenome | isolation source: river surface water | place: USA:Blue River Watershed | collected 2017-08-17
GTAGCTGCACCGTGTTGTTAATGATGGTTTCCGCATCAATAACGAAGTTAGGAATGTTCGCAAGAAACGTCGTCTCGGTATTTTCCGTATAGTTCGAGATCGCTGTCTGTAGCTGCAGATAGTTCATAGCTTACGCCATCGGGCCCCGGCACTTCGTACCCTTAATGGCAGCGCCTACGCCGCGCATGTCGATCTCACCATGCCTGTTTTGCGGAGGGTTGTTGCCCTTGCTGATACCACCCACAGAGATGTTCATCTTCTCCATGACCTTGGCACCGGGCTCGACTTCCAACCTGAAATCCAGACCCTGCTTGTAGTAAGCAGAGGCAGGTTTGTTCTCTTTTGCTCTAGCCATTGCCGCCCCCGACCAGGCTTCTGGCTCATTGCGGGTGACAGATTCTTGCCAAACTTCTTACGATCAAGAGAGGTCGGACCACCTTTTTTAAGTCCGCTCAGCTTGGTCTTCTTACCGCCGTGGAGCTGCTTGTCGTGCATACCGACAGCCTTCTTGATCATTTTTTTGTCTGCTTTAACGTCTTCGTGTTTCATAGAGTGCCTCACAAAATGGCCGGGGGAACTACCGGAGGGACAATCACCACACCGGGGGCTACGGAAGTGAACTCCGTGACAAACACGTTGTTCAGATAAAAATTAACGGTTTGTGTTGCTACCGGCGAAAAAGCAAAATCAGAACAGCTTTCATTTCGGTTCGTATCAGGACGCGGTTCGCGGAGTGCTTGGGGGTCATTGCTCACTTTTTGAGAGCCTATGATACCAACCCAATATTGTGGATGATCTCCGTTATTTTCGTCTTGACACTCTTTACAAACTTTTATGTTCTGTCGCCGCCCTAGCACGTATGTATAGGTCATCACCTTAAGCTGGCAGCGTTGTCCGCACCTATCGCAGAAGGCAAACGCCCGCTTTTTTGAGGCGAATCTAGTCGCCATTTTTGCCTATCTTTAAAAAAATCCACCCATCTCTATTGGGGGTGCTCTTTCTTAACCACCGACCTATTGTAACATCCGCTACTTCAAAACTGCGCGCTGCTTCTTTTATTGATGCAAACATAAGCGTTTCTGGCCCACGGCTTGCTTGTACGGGCTGCGACGTTTTTTCTACGGCGGACCTGATAACGATGGACATTTGCTCAGCAGACACATACCGTTTGCCTTTGTTAGCTTCGCTTATTTTTGCTCGCCACTCTGGACTTATGATACGACCTTTACGTGCCGCGCTCAATTTAGATAAGGTCGCAGGTGTTAATTTTTTACCATAGTTAGGGTTACGCGCCCCGAGTCTTGCGTGAGACTTTTTACGACGGCTCTCTTCCGACTCTTTACGACCATATTTTGGATGATCTGTACCGGAACCAAGGCCCTCACCACCAACACAAATGTTGTAACCTACCCTGCGAGTGTCGTGCGCTTCGATGAGCTTAATCTCAACCATATCCGCGTAGGTTTTATCCGGGCACCAACACAAGACGGTGAACTCAAACTTTTCTTTCCCATGTTTTTTGAGTGCCCGTCCTATGCGACTATGCAAACCACATTTTTCGCAGTCTCGACTTATATGTTCAGCAAACCGCCGCCTTGGATCTGTTGACTGCCCTATATACATCTTGCCATTCAAGATGTTAGTGACCTTGTAGATAGCTACGGGAGTCATCACCGCCCGCCTATATATCCTGCCATCGGTACGAACCGTACAGGGGCCTTGTCGCGGTCTTCGCCCTTCGCCAGCTCAAGAGCTTCGTCGTATGATGCCTTCAGCATCTGTACGCGGTTGTAGTCGATCTCAGCCTGCTTCTGCGACAGCATCCATGCCAACCCTGCGGTCAGGGCTTCGTAGAAACGGAAAGGAACATCCTGCGTAGTAGAACCCGGCTGGCCCGCGTCATCGATGCGGCGAAGATACCAATAGTGGAAGTAATACCCAGACTGATTAGGTGTAGGCCAGATATTGATGGTCGGGATGGGTGTTTGTCTGTCAACATAGACTTGTACCGGACGGCCTTGTGCCAGCTTGTTAGGAATGGCCGCGTACGTCGGAAGCGCGATGCGCGGAATGACAATGTCGGTCTGATTGTACTGACTGCCGGGGCTCTGGCGAATGACATGCTCAATGATGTCTACGCAATCTGCTGGAAGATTGTACGTGCCTTGTCCCTGAACCAGCGTGATATCCGCGGGGGTTACCGTCCAGAGATTGATGCCCTGATTAGCCCACGAGGTGACAAGGTAATTGAGGCTGCGCCGTGCCGTTCTGAACTGATAACCCGTGCGAATTTCGAGACCAACGCGTTCGTAAGCCTCTTCGATGATCTCCGAGAGATCAGGATTGAACAGCGTGGTGCCTGAGACTGCCATTAGGGCTGCCCGTCATTCTTGACCAGTACGAAACCAAAGTAAGAAGATACCGAATTGGTGCCACTTGAGCTGACAGCTCGGGCTTCGACATCTGATTTTTCAGGAATCGCAATCGGATACGTAAAGTCGTAGTTGACCTGACCGGTGCTGAACACCGTCACCGCAGAGGTGATGAACGGAGAACCTTGGTTGCTTACAGTCAATCGACCAGTCACATAGCCATTACCATTGTCCTGACAAGCAAGGCCGCCTACCTGAAGATAAGCCGTGTAACCTGCGGGGACCGTATAGACCCCAGAGGCTTCCTTATTGAAACCAATCGGAATCAGCTCATGAGTAACCGCCGGAACACCTGCGGTGACCGTACCCGTACCAACAGAGATCGTGCCGACGTTAGAACCACCTGCACCAGCAGTGAGCACCGTAACGCCCGTAACGCGAAGGTAGGCTTTAGTGGTTGCGACACCCGTCTGCCCAGCAAGAGAGATCGTTTCTGAAATTGGTAGGTAATTCTGATCCAGACCCTGTACGAGCACGGTACGAGCGCCGCCATTGCCTGAAGCATCACTAGCGGAGCTAGAAGAAACCGTCATCGTCGCTGCCGTGGTCAAGTAAACCCTATTGGCCGCAAGGTTCCAAATAGGGTACAGCGTTCCATCAATGACCGTGCTGTAACCAAACTTATAGACCGTGGAGTGCATCGTGATCTGACCACGAGACACCTGAAGCTCGAAAGGTTCGTACTTGCCGAACCGCGTAACCGAAGAAACAACACTTCCAGTCATGATTTACCTCTATTCGTCATCGTCTTTTTTAAACCATGACTGAACGGTCTTGGTTTCGTATATTCGGATTACAGACCAGATGATAGAAAATACGGCGGCAATGGATGGCAGCATGTGCGTGAGCGTCCCTACTACTGTTGCAATCGATGCTGTATCGACAAAGTGCTTGACCGTTTCGTTCAAGTGATCAATCGGTTGTTCAGTTGCCATATACACCTAGCAATTCCAAGCTCTCAAGGATTTATTGATACGGCTGTTCGGATCGTTAGCCGTTTTGCTTGAAGTCAGCTTCTTTTTCATCCCGGACATTCTGGCACAGAATGACTTTCTGCGACCTGCATCTTCCTTGGTTTTCGGTTTCGGTGCCGGGGGTTTCAGGTTCATGCCTTGCTTCTTGGCAGAGGCACGACCTTTGGCATTCAGGCCACCTTTGGGATCTTTCCCTTCAGATCGTTGCCATGCTGGAGACTTAGCCATTACTTTTTCCTCGCTGCACGCATGTTATCGACGAGATTCGGGTAAGGCCGACCTGCCTTCTTTGCTGCGGCTTTCGCTGCAGACTTCTTGGCTGGGCTCAGCTTCTTAGGCTTTGCCAGTCCTTTGGGCCTTGGTTTGTCCCAGACTTCTTTCATCTCAGTTGCGGCCTCTGTACGACTTGAGAAGTAGGATTGCCTGCAATCTGGAGCCCTTGTTGTGGCCGAAACTGCGCCAACCCCATCGGTTTATTCCCTTGTTGCAGGGGCGTCTGCACCTGATTTACAGGCTGACCGCCAACCCCAGAATCACTTCCGCTTCCGTCGAATCCCATACTGTTGCCTGCATAACTAGCTCCAGCGTCTGGTCCGCCATCGTTTTGCACGGTAGGAGGCTGAGAAGTGAGTAGAGGCACACTGTCGGGTTGATTCGGTTGGCCTTGATAGGGATATTGCATAAACCCAGCGTCTACCGCTCCGCCATAAGCATAACCCGGAATCTGGGTTGTTTGTCCCTGTGCCGGAGCTATAGGCATTGGGCGGGTATTATACATCTGAGCATTAGGCGCTCCCTGCGCCATACCGCGTCCTGCGGCCATCATGGCCTGTAGCTGTTGCATCTGTTGGGGGTCAATCGAAGACGCGGCAGCCTTGTACATATCGGACGGCATTTGCCTACCCTGCGACCTGCCGACGCCTTGATTACCCCCAGCCATTAGCAGATCTTCCCTTTGGTGCGACCCTTCTTGATCACGCCGTCAACAGAACCGCCTTTGTAGTAGCCCTTGCAAGAGCCACCCTTAGCCATCTTCGGAGCACAAGAACCGCCCTTCTTCATGCCCATCGGCATGTCAGAGCCCAGACCCATCTTATCCATCGGCTTCTTCACAGAAACCTTGGTCTTTTTCATCGAGACATTCTTTGCCTTCATATCGTCACCTCTAGCCTTTTCTTGAATGGGGTGTACACCCCGTGATGGCATGGTCATTAATTCTCAAACCCAGTCGGAGCCGTAGCGCCGTTAGAAGCGTGCTGAACGTAGACCACCGTGATAAAACCGGCACCTGCAGTGGCGGTCGTGCCTGCCATCGTGACCGTAACCTGAACATCAGAAGTACCAATGTTGCTCATCGCAGTAAGCTGCGCTGCAGTCGGAGTAATGGTCTGACGCCCAGCGGCAGGAGTCGTAATTGCCGAAACAAAAGCATTAGCCGTCGTGCCGTCGCCCACCGCCAGCGTAGCGCCAGTCGTAAAGGTCGTGGTGACATCGATAAAGAACTCAAGAATCTGCGCGCCAGCAGGCAGCACAAAAGGAGTAGAAGTCGTCTTGGCAAGATCCGCAGTCTGAGAAAGAACCGCGCAACCCATGTTCTGAATAGAACCAACAGTGGTTCCGGTGGTGTATTTGACCGTGCCTGAACGCAGCGGACCTGAGAGTGAGGACCAACCCATAAATCACCTATGCACTTGCGCCTGTCGTCTTGTGCGAGTCTGCTAGGGCAGTCGAGCAGGCAGTTAGAAAATCCCTAGATTTGCCTACTTTGTATCCTGTTTAGTGAGTGTTGTCAACGGGAGGATTTTGCTCGTCTGTCGTTATCTTTCTTCCAGTCTTCCCGCATACACTCAACGCAGACTCCCTTGGTTTTACGCGGAGCAATATGACCCCGTTCACAAGCTAGTCCTGTGTAATAAAACTTAGCTCCGGTCTCCTTGGCTTCCTTACGCGTTCTAGGATAAGACAAGAACTCCTCTGGAATCTCAGGCGCCTCGTTACGCTCACCATCAACATAAGACAGCACCCAACCAGCGGCAGGGCCAAACATTATTGGCGCCCCAGACTTACAAGCACGGATCGTTGTGCCTATCGCTACACCCATCTCATCACGTAAGGTACTGAGGCTATCAAACACACGCTCTGTGCGATCAGGAAGAATCGCAAGAATAGGTCTTTTCAGCTCCTCAATATTGGTTGGGGGTTTTCCATATAAAGGACTTTCTTCGCCGCGTTTAGCTGCTGCAGCTATACGATTACGCCCTTCTTCTGACACAACCCTACCGGGGGTTTTAGGTACTCCTTTCTGCGCAGCGCTTATTTTTTGCCGTATCTCGGCGTCAAGCGGTCTCCCATACCTATAGTGGTCTTCTCCTTTCGGTTGGGCCTCTTGCATACGTTGTTTAGCCTCTTCCGTATGCGTTCTTCCCCGCATGGGGGCGCCAGCGAATTTAGCCGTGTTGTAGCACCTACCGTTCCCGTAGTGTTGGTCTATCCAACGCTGCTCTGCTGCTAACAAGTCACCAGTAACCTGCTCAATGATCTCAAATTTGAAGCAGTCTTCTCCGTGTTTATTCCAAGAGGCTTGCAGGTGGGCACAATGATGTTTGTTTTTGCGAAGCTGACGGCGATGCTTTTCAAACCGAATTTTGGAATCAACGGCGCTACCGATGTAGATCTTTCCGTTCACAACATTGCGGATTTGATAAATGACATTTTTCACTGGAAACCTCCGTTAGTAAGAAAGTGAAAGTCAATCTACACTGTTTGCGACGGAGACGCAAGCTACTAGTCAACTGAACAAATAGCGCAAAAGAAAAGGGGCCTTTCGGCCCCTCGTCTCGGCTGGGATCGCCCAACCCTTTGATTTACAAGGCTTCTATCAGCTAGAACCTTGTGAACCGTACACACCCAGAAAGTCGCTCCAACCGAACGAATACCTCTCTCGGGCCTTGTACCGAGCATTACCCGTGTCAAAGTCAGCGTCCATTGACGTAGACAGAGGAGTACGGACGAACTGCTTCAGGCCGTTCGGAACGTCGGTGGTCAGGAACCAAGCATTGGTGTCCGTCAACCAGTGGTTGATGGTGAACCCGCCGGGGATTGAACCGTTGTTCTTCAGAGCGTTGATGTCGTTGTCGGTGGTGCCAACACGCAGCTCAGTTTCGAGGAGACGGGTAGCCACGAACTGCAGGGGAGGCGGGAGAACCAGCTTCTTCGGCTTGGCAGCGATCAGCAGACCACGTTCGTCGGTCCACAGGGAGATCTGAATTACCGCATTCTCAAGAGAAGTTTCGTTCAGGTCAGCCGGAGTGGCCGGGATGTTGGAGATGGTTCCACCGTAGACCAGCGGGTGTGAAGAGCTGAACAGAGGCTGACCGTCACCACCTTTGTAGTTAACGTTGAAGCCGTTGTTCAGAATGTTCGCACCTTTGACTTCCTTGGTGTAAGCCATAGCACGAGCCAGCGCCTTGGTATAACGAGCAGACAGTGAGTCGTACAGGTTATCTTCAATCGCTTCTTCCGTCAGGGAGAAGCCAAGAGCGATGGTTTCGTGGGTGTATCGGGTAGACCATGCTTCCTGAGCAGCGTCATAAGCAATTGCACTACCTTCGTTCTTGACAGGAGCTGCACCGAAACCGGAGAGCTTCTGTTCTTCTTCAAAGGAACGCTCGGAGCTTTCGATCTCGAAGATCTCCTTGTATTCCTCACCATAGCGCTCGTACTCCAGACCGAACAGTGCGTTCAGACCGGGGAGGAGCTCTTTAAGTAATTGCGCGCGTGAAATAGCAGCCATTTACATTACTCCCTTAAACACCAACAGGGTTACGGTAAGCGTGACCGCCCGTAACAGTTACAGCAGAGACGGTGAACGGAGAAGTGGTTGCCTGAGTCACAGCCATTGACGGCGGGGTGTAAGCAACGACAACTTCTTGGAACGTGCCGTCAGACAGAGCGGTCAGCGTAACCACATCAACAACACGGAACGGCAGGGTAGCCGTCGTCGCCTTAGAAGCGAGGTTAGCAGAGACAACACTGTTGCCAGTGGTGGTGTTGATCAGAGCAGTGCCGCCAGTTCCGGTTGCCTGATAGTAACCAAGGTTAGCACCAACATCAGCAGCGGTAGCACCACCAGAGGTGTATGCAGTACCAGAACCGTTGGTCACCAGAACCTTGAACAGAGCATTCGGGTCATCAGCAATGACAGCATAAGCGTCAGTAGCAGTCGTACCAGAAGCCCAAGACTGGCTCCACAGAGAGTACTTCAGGCCAGAGTCCTGAGAGTAGCTGCAACCAAGGAATATGCCGATCACCGGGGTGGCGAAGGCGGCTTTTGCGCCAGATGAAGTGTCAAGACGAGCGATGGTCCCATCAGCCTGAAGGATCACGAGATCCCCATAACCAATGTTCTGTGCGTAGCCAGAAGCAATCGGAAGTTTCCGAGTGGCTCCAGCATAAACACGACCGCCCTCCAAATTGTACGGCGCGAAGCCGTAGGGGCCGAGGCCAGCAGGATATGCCATAAATAACTCCTAAAAGTTAATCAACGGCCCCTAATTTCTTAGGAACCGCTACCAAATGAGGTTTTAGAACGACTCTCCTTAAAGAGAGGCATTCTGGGATCACTATCACGCATAAAGTTGTTATCAACTGACTGCGCTTGTTTCTGCGTGAAATCCGAGTAGTACGCATCACGAGCCCGAATCATCTCGATTGACGCTTTGCACAAGACAAGACCGCCAATCTCGATGAGATCCGAAGATGGAGCCAGCCCAAATGCAGCGAAATCGCCGCTGATCTCAGGATGGTCCGATGCTTTACAGGGTACCCAACCTTCGCGTCTGGCCTTAGCCATGTTTGCGGGATCAGGAACGCCCATATTCGCTACGCGAATCCAACGAAAGCCATAGCCATCAATGGGATTAGGAACGGGAAGGTCATGCGCTGGTTTCCATGACTGTTGGCGAACCTCGCTTTCACGAGTATTTTCAGTCCGACGAGTCCGATCTACCTGTACATTAGCCATTAGCCTGCTCCTGTAATTTTGCAGCGTGCTTTGCGTATGCTTCCAAAGACACACCGAGTTTTTTTGCGAGTGCTACTTGCGTAGCAGTGAGCGTCATTTTGTTACCTGCTTTAGTACGCCCAGCAGGTGCAACGGGTGACGAAGCCTTTGGCTTTTCTTTTGGTTTGCCGAAGTAGTCGGGGAAAACGTCGCGCATCCTTTTGTCGATGGTGGCGTAGTACTCATCCGACGTAGGATCGATTCCAGATTTGACTAGCTTCGAGTGCAGGCCATAAGCGAGAGAGGTCATTTCCTCATCGGCACCAAACCACGGGTTTTTAGCAGCCCAGTCCTCTGCTTTCGGGTCGCGTTGGGGTGCCTGTGGGCGCTTTGGCTCTACAGTTGGTTCACTATATACATCCTGCTTTTGACTTTGTAAAGGAGTATTCGCGCTTGCAGTTTGTACAGGGGGCGCAAAATTAAAGTTTTCAAGTCGCGCTCTTTCAAGCGCAATGTCATCTCTTAGCTTTTGTGCTTCCAGCAATCCTTCCGTATCACCTGCTTCATAGGCTTTGCGGAATTTGTCATCAGCCAGCTTCTGCGCATAGTCAATCTTGTACTGGACCTGTTTCAGATAGTCCTGACTGCCTTCCTGATATGCCTTCTGTAGGCGCTCATTCTCGGCAAGGATGGCCTGTGCAAGCTGAATTGCTTCCTGATTTTGTCGCTCCAGCGCCTCTTTAGCTCGACGCTCGTCGTGATAACGGTGCGTCAACTGGTTCATCCTTTTCTGAACAGATTCGGAGTATTTATCCATCTCCTCTTCTTGTTCTTCCTCCACCTTAGCCTCAGGCTTTAGCGGTACGCGACCTTTATCTTCAGGTGGCGTGTCATCAACAACGTCGATTTCTATATCGTCTTTCGGTTTGTCTTTGTTAGACCCAACAACAAAAACTTCTTCATCGTTTGCGAAGTCGTTGTCTTCATAATTTACTTCAGCCATACGTCACCTGTTAGTAAGCGCGGTTAATACCACGAGGATCAGCAACAACACCTTCGATCTGATCGTCATTGACGATGATGAACTCTTTGCCGTCTGCGCTGAATCGCGAGCCAGAATAAGCCCTGAGAAGGACAAAATCGCCCTCTTTGCACCACGGTCCTGTGGGGAACTTGGCTTCATCCTTGTAGCACATGGGACCCTGACGCATGACAAACCCAACAACCGCGCCTTGTTCTTCCTTCTTTCGAGTTGCGTCGGCGTACACAATGCCGCCTTCTGACTTTTCCTCGATCTCAGGTTTAATAATCAACATTTTGTACCCTACGGGTACCGGGACACGATCTGCAAGGTTTGCAGCGGCTTCTTGAGTTTTATCAGCATCAATCGCTGTAGAAGACATAAATACTCCATAGCAGGGCTAGATAGGGATTGCGCGGCGGTAGCCCAGTAACCCACCGCGACTTTTATCAATTCTCTTCGATCTGCCTCTTCAGATCCTGTACAGCCTCAAGAGCGCCCTTAAGGCCAGCAACTACACCTGTCAGGTACTTAAACTCTTCCCACGAGCATACAGACCCCTTGATGAGCGCCTCCTCACGAATAGCGAGCGCATCTTGTAACTTTTCTTCGATGATATCGAGCTCTGTCATTCACCTCTCTCCCTTGATTGCGTAAATTGCCTGTCTTTATCTTTCTCAGCGCTGCCGTGTTCACGCTCAGCGTTTTTATTGAGTGAGTCTTTGACCGCGTTGAAGCCCATCTGGATGCCTGCGGCGTGGTCTTTCAGCTCCTGCACCTGCAGCTTGGTCTCGTTGTCCTTACCAGCAATGATGAGGTCCTTCTGGATCTTGGCAAGCTCGATTTGTTTCTTGTCATCCAGCTCTTTCTGCTTAAGCTGTAGCTCCATCTGCTGTTGCTGGAACACGGGATCTTGCGCTTGGGCCTGTGCGGCTTGTTGCTGCGCAACTTGTTGTGCCTGAGTAAGCACCTGCTGTGCAGCCTGTGCAAGGAGCGGAGCGACCTGTGCTTCCATTTCTGGAGACATCTCTTCGTCCGGCGGAGGCAGTGGTACACCCAGAGCCACTTCGATCTGTTTGCGATAAGCAAACCCTACGTGTTCTGCAATATGCGCTTGGAATGCCTGCATAATGGCCTGCGCTTGAGGGTTTTGGCCCATCTGCGCGGCGATCTGCGGGTTCTGTAGGAAGGCATTGTGGACCGCAATGTGAGCGTCATGGTTCTGATCAATAAAGGCTTTGGCGCCCTTCATCTTGATCATCTGCATGTTCTCGGTCACCGGATCTGTCGGCAGGAAGTCCTCCTGCGTCTCTACGATCTTATCTGCGTCCTTGATGCCCATCACCTCAAGCATCTGCCTGTGCAAGAGCGGGAGGTTGTAGATTTGCGGTGCCTGTTGTGCGAGCTGTACTGCGGCCTGATACTGAATGATCCGCTGCGCCATCGTGGTCGCGTTAGGATCTGAGACGGGGATGATGTCCGTCTTTTCGTAGTCTTCTTTCTTAGCCGCAGCACCTGCGTGGTCGTCAGGGATGTAGGCGTATGTCGGTGCCGTGTAGTCTCTGATCAGCGCAGCGATCAGCTTGAACTCCTGCGCCATGCTGGCATGGACGCGGGCCTGTACAGCACTCATTACCTTAAGCGTGCGCTCAAGGATTGCCAACGTTGTACCTACCGGAGCCTCGCCTTGGATCTTGTTGAAATCAACATCGGCCACGGCTGCAAGCCTGCGGCCTTCTTCAACAATGTTCTGCAAGAGCTGATACAGCGTTGCAGAAGGCTCCTTATAAGGGAGCGGCATGATGTTGTCGCGCATAGTGCCCGACGCTACATCTACGTCTCGGAATTCTCCCGGCATGATGGGGGTGTCATCTCCTTTGACACGTAGACCTTTGGTCTTAAACCCACCCGGAAGATTTGAGAGCGTGCCCGCATCAACGAGCTGCCGCAAAATCGAAGTCGCGCCCTTGGTGAACCCACCGATCAGGTGGATCAGACCATAACCATACGGCCCTGAGTCATTCGGGATGTAGGTGTACTGCACGATGTGCTGACGCGGCTGTTTGAGTTCGTCGTTCTCCTCGTAGTTCCTACGAATGGCAAGAATCTCACCACTGCTCTTCTCAAGCGTAACAACGTAAGGGAGTGCGATCCCGGTCTCTTCCCCTGTTTCGGGGTCAATATCCTCAAATCCCGGCAAATTTAGCTCAACCTGCATCTCAAGGAGCTGGTACCGGTCATCTTTAATCGCGCTAAACCCAGCATCCTCGTCCTTCCTACGCTGGATTTCAGTGACACTTTTAGTGGGTGTCTGGAGGTCTATGTCCCTATAAAACCCCGCATATTGTAGTTTTTTGACCTCATTCTTGGTCTTCCGCATCAAATGCGTGATGCGTTCTGCGTTGTTGGCGTTTGATGCGCCATATGAGAGGTAAATGTCCTCTGCTGGCACGAACATACTGACCTGACGATTGATCGACGGGTCGAAATACACTTTCTTGAAGCTGGCACCGGCCAAAGACAGGGACCACAGCATTTTCTCGTGCTCTGGCCTAAACTCAACCATTTTCTCGGTGAGCTGATAGTTCATATCAGCAACAACACGCGCTGCCGCCCGCTCCGTCTCCCGGTCAGTTTTACCAATGATCCGCGCTTTGACAGGGCCTTGTGCCGGGAACGTCTCCGATATCATCTCCGACTGGAAGCGTATCGCTGCCTCCGTCAGCATCGGGTGGAACACACCACAAGCGCCATCCCAAGGCTCAGACCGATCCTCAATCTTGATACCCAGTAGGTCTAACCCTGCTTTGTAGGTCTCCTCCCACTCTTTTCTCGACGCACCGTCGTTATCGAAATCATCCAGCAAATCGGAAGACAGGCTCTGCAGCTCGCTGTCGTCCATGAACTCCGCAAGGTTTGCATCGAAAGAGGGTGCCTCAATCTCAGTGGATTCAAAGCCTAAGACCTCTTCACCATCTTCAGGGCCGATTGTAATCTCGATTGGTTGGTCGTCTGTCTCTGTCAGGAAGGGGCTCTGAGCTCGCTGGTTCTGCTCAATGAAATCCTGAAGCGGACTATTTTGCGGCGTTCTTTCGATGGGCATGGTATTACCTACAAGATTTCAAGGAGTTTTTCGAGATAGTGTTTTGCCTTCTCGTAGTCCTCACGAGCTGGGCCTTTCTCACCAGCTCGCATTATATACTTCAACGCATTACCCCTGTAAAAGCCGATAGCTTGCGCATGGTCTAGGCTGTCGATCACATCCCAAGGTTGAACTCTCATTTTTTTGTAGTGTTGGCCTCCGACCTGCATGTCGTTGGCTTTTACATTCTCTGCACCCAGCTCTTCTGTCTCCATGCGAAGCAATACCCGTGGTTTGTTGATCATCTGCATTGTCTGTCCTAGTAGTAAGCGGCTCTGCGGCGGTAGCCGTAATAGTCCTCGTCTTTCTCATCATGGCGCGTCCGCACCATGCCACCTTTACGTATTCTGTTGATCGCTTGGGACACCGTGTCCACATAATCGTCGTTGCGCCCGTTCGGAAAACTTGCAACTTCCTCAATCACCTCCTCTGCCCATCTACGCTGCGGAGCCCAGACGCGGCCAGAAGCAAAAACATCTGAAATTGCATTGAGTCTTGCGATCTTGTCATTACCTCTCGAAGGCGTGAACTCTTGCACAGGGATACCCATCCGACGCATCTCGTAGATCAACGGGGCTCCTGTGGCTTTTTTCTCGATGATGACGCTGTCCGGCTCGTGATCTTTGTACAACTCAAGGGCTTTGGCCTTTAACTCAGGAAACTCCAGTTTCCCTCGCCACGCATTTAGCAGGATGATATGGTCCTCGCCATCTTCCTCATTAACCCAGACTCCCCAGAAGGTCATTGCACTGTAGTCAGCGGTCTGTTTTGCTTCAAATGCGCAGTCAAAGCTCATCAATGTGTAGTCACAGTCCGGTGGTTCGTCATCCTCCCATTTTTGCCACGCTTCGCGCTTGATAATAGCCGTCTCATCGGATGTCGGGTCCTGTTGGTACTGTGCGTTCCATTTACCCGCCGGGATTTCAGCGCGGATCGCTTCGAGTGCTTCTTTTGACCAGAACTCAGGCCACAGCGGATTGCCGCTTGGCAGGATGGCAGGGAACTCAAACACCTCCCATTTATCAGCACCGGGTCTATTTGATGCATTTTCGAGGATCTGACCGGTCAGGTCACGCAGTGACCAACGAGTCTGGACGATGATGATGGCACCACCGGGTTGTAAACGCTGTCTGGGACCTGTGGTGTACCACTCGTACACCTTATCGTAGATTCCGGGGTTGAAAGCGGCTTGAAGCGCCTCTTGTTCTGTATGTGGGTCGTCAATAATGACAATATCAGCACCGCGACCAGCAAGAGCAGCGCCCACACCCGTAGCGTAGTAATCACCTCCGAAGTTAGTATTCCATCGTCCTGCAGCTTTTGAGTCTGATCTGAGCTCAACTTCGGGGAAAACATCGTGATACTCCTCCGTATCCAGCAAATTTCGTACTTTTCGACCAAAACCTTCTGCAAGTTCTGCCGTATTTGAGACCTGCATGACCTTCTTTTTAGGGAATTTACCGAGGAACCATGCAGGGAATAGATAGGACGCGAACTCAGACTTGGTGTGACGAGGGGCTAGGTTAATGATGATCCGCTTCTTCTCACCTCTGGCAACGGCTTCAAAGAGCTTTGCAATCCGCCTGTGATGTGCACCGGAGATAAAGTCGGGCCATTGTGCTTTGACAAAGTCGAGGAAGTTCTCTTGGCACTGACGGCGGCGGTCCCGCCGCTCTAACTCCGTCAGGAGCGTCTGCAGTTTGAACTGCTCCTCAGGGCTTGCGTTGCGCAATGCCGCTTGGACAAGCTCGGGGGTGATCTCATCAGTCAGCATAGCTGACTTCACCTTCTATGACTTTCTCGTTGCCTCTTTGCGCCAAGCTACGGAGTAGCGTGAGTGCTTCACTCTGCAGATCGACAGTCGATTTAAGTTCAAGCGTAATCTCTTTACGCTCTTCGTGGAGTCCCACGATGGAGGTTTTGGCAAGCGAATCGAGTGCCGCCTTACTCACTTTTGGGTCTGGATCCATGCTCTGCATGTAGTACTGCTGCATCACATAGTTTTGCCATTGCTCCTTAGTGACGGGCATGGGACCCGCGTAGCGATCTAGGGATTTTTGCAGGGCACGAAGTGCTGGTGCCGATGGAGGAGCGGCTTGTAGGGTTGGGTTTTGCTGGGCTTCTTGCACCCAGCTTTTTTCCGCTTTGTTTAGCGGACGGTCAGGCTCCTTGGGGAGGAACAAAGACGCATCAGGCTCGCCTGCAAGTTGCAGGGGGATGGAGAAGTCTACAGGTGTGAACCCTGTAGATGGGTCGTAGTATGCGTCCATAGTGATAAGCAGGATGTGGGGGTCCAGTGCCTTGGATTGTATTTGTATTTTCTGCGGTGTCAAGGAGGTAGGGAC
>JACCDG011482608.1_pt1 | contig 14911 bp, 14 predicted proteins | sample 7442471 | NCBI WGS metagenome assembly JACCDG01 (sample SAMN15323444, study PRJNA562643) | freshwater metagenome | isolation source: river surface water | place: USA:Blue River Watershed | collected 2017-08-17
AGCAACGCTAAGTCTTTGGTCATCTTTCCGCTCTCAACAGTTTCAATACAGACTCGCTCGAGAGTAGATGCGAATTTTGCAACCTCAGGAGTGTTATCCAACTTAGCTCTGTGTTGTAGACCTTGGGTCCAAGCGAAGATTGATGCAATTGGATTTGTTGAAGTCGCTTTTCCTGCTTGGTGATCGCGGTAATGACGAGTAACAGTTCCGTGTGCAGCTTCTGCTTCTACAGTCTTGCCATCTGGAGACATAAGGACGGATGTCATTAAACCAAGCGAACCGTAACCTTGCGCCACAGTATCGCTCTGGACATCGCCATCGTAATTCTTACAAGCCCAGATATAGCCACCTTCCCAGCGAAGCGAAGTTGCAACCATGTCATCAATCAAGCGGTGATCGTATTCCAGACCAAGCTTTTCAAATTCTGACTTGAATTCGGTTTCATATATTTCGGCAAAGATATCTTTAAAACGTCCATCGTATGCCTTAAGAATTGTATTTTTTGTTGAAAGATAAACTGGATATTTGCGCGCAATTCCATAATTAAAGGAAGCTCTTGCAAAATCTCTGATGGATTGATCTAAGTTGTACATTGTCATCGCTACGCCAGAACCAGGGAAATCAAATACATTAAATTCCATTGGCGCTGAGCCATCAGATGGCGTGAAAGTTACCGTTAATTTTCCAGGTCCTGGAACTTTAAAATCAGTTGCTCGGTATTGATCTCCGAAGGCATGACGACCAATAACAATTGGCTTGCTCCAGTGTGGAATCAACCTTGGAACATTTTTGATGATGATTGGCTCGCGGAAAATAACGCCTCCAAGAATGTTGCGGATAGTTCCATTTGGAGACTTCCACATCTGCTTGAGATTAAATTCTTTAACGCGTGCCTCATCCGGGGTAATGGTTGCGCACTTAACGCCTACACCATGCTTTTTTATCGCATTGGCGCAATCAATAGTTACTTGATCATTTGTATCATCGCGGTGCTGAATTCCAAGGTCGTAGTAATCGAGATTGATATCTAGATAAGGAAGGATCAGCTGTTTCTTGATGAAATCCCAAATAATTCGGGTCATTTCATCGCCATCAAGTTCGACGACGGTTCCTTCGACTTTAATCTTTGACATCAGTTCTCCTCTTATAGATCTTTTACATCAGCTTGCTTGGTGCGAACTGCTTCTGCAGCCTTCTTTAATTCTTCTAGCTCGCTTGCTGTCAAAGCGCCTTCGACAACTTTAACTACACCTTGGCGACCAATCTCTGCTTCAACACCTAGATAAACATCAGAGATTCCGTATTCACCTGTTACCCATGCGCAGACTGGCATGACAACTTTGGCATCTTCAATAACAGCTTTTGCCATTCGTGCTGCAGCCGCAGATGGTGCGTAGTAAGCAGATCCAGTCTTAAGTAGCGCAACAATTTCAGCGCCACCATTTCGCGTACGCGTTACGAGTTCATCAATATCGCCTTGACTCAAAAGTTCGCTTAACGGCTTTCCATTTACTGTGCAACGGCTGGGGACTGGAACCATGGTTTCGCCATGCGAACCAAGAGTCAAAGTCTTAACAGCTGCGACAGGAACTTTTAATTTCTCAGCAACAAAATTAGTAAAGCGCGCGGTATCGAGCATTCCTGCCTGACCCATCACGCGATTATGTGGGAACTTAGAAGCAATCTGTGCAAGAGCAGTCATTTCATCAAGTGGATTTGAAACCACTATCAAGACTGCATTTGGCGAGTGTTTAGCAATATTCTCCGCAACCCCGCGAACAATTCCCGCATTTACACCGATTAGATCCATTCGGCTCATACCAGGCTTTCGCGGAAGTCCTGCGGTTATTACAACAACATCTGAGTTTGCTGTTGCTTCATAGCCTTGACCATCAGCTGTGGTGGTTTGACCAATTACTTTAGTTTCAAAACCTTCGATTGATCGAGATTGATTAATATCTAAAGCAAGTCCTTCTGGTTTTCCTTCAACGATATCCGTGATTACAACCGTTTCGAATATGTCGTATTCGGCTAAGCGCAAAGCGGTGGTTGATCCATAGAAACCAGCGCCAACAACTGTGACTTTTCCAGATCTACTCATGAGGCAGAACTTACCTGCTACCTGCGAGGTAGCGCCAATGCGACTGTAATCAGCGACACAATTAGTGCTAGCGGTATCAATTTTTCAATCTGACGTCGACTACGTATGCCAGGCAACGAGTAAAGGGCCAAGGCCCCGGCAAGAGTTAATGCGCCGATTCTTACCGAAAAGAAAATTGAAACAAGTAACGCCAACACTGTAACAATGTAAGAGATGCGCTTCATTGTTTCGCCAGATCTACGAGATTTTGTAAAAGCATTGCACGTGTCATTGGTCCAACTCCGCCTGGAACCGGTGAAATTGCGCCTGCAACATCGGCGACTTCGGGGGCAACATCGCCTTTTAATCCTGATTCGGTTCTAGTTAATCCAACGTCAATAACTGTCGCACCAGGTTTAACCATTTCACGTTTGAGAAAATGTGGAACTCCAATCGCAGCTACGACAATATCGCCGCGTTTGATTACCTCACCAATATTTTCTGTTCCGGTATGAACAACTGTGACAGTTGAATTTAACGCTTTACTTGTTAAGAGCATGCTCAATGGCCGACCAACTGTTGTTCCCCGGCCAATAATTACGACTTCTTTACTATCCCAACTAATTCCATTGGCTTTTGCCAATTCGATAATAGCAAGTGGTGTACATGGCTTAATTCCATTTTGATTGAGAATTAACCTTCCCAAATTTACTGGATGGAGACCATCGGCATCTTTCTCTGGCTTAACTGCTTCCAAGACTCGCTGCGCTGATACACCATTTGGTAATGGCAACTGCACGATAAAGCCGGTGCACGACTTGTCTTCATTTAACTGCGCGACCGCTTGCAAGATTTGAGCTTCCGAAGAGTTCTCAGCCAGTTCTATTTTTATCGAGTTAATGCCAACTTCTGCGCAATCTTTATGTTTTCCGGCTACATAAGTTGTAGATGCAGGATCTTTTCCAACAAGAATTGTTCCAAGACCCGGAACCGTTGGTAGTTTCTTAATATCGGCGGCAATCTTCTCTTTAATTTGGGCAGCGAGAGTGAGCCCATCGAGGATTAGCGCCATGGCTTGATTCTAGTTTGCTGCTTTGCGATTCCTTGCTATCCGATTGATAATCAGTGGGATATAGATATATCCAAGCGAACCAATCGCGAGATTTACTACTAAAACTATCGGCATTAACCACCAGATTGGACCAACTCCAGCCAGATTAGTCGAGAGCAGTTGACCGTTAGCTAAATTTGCAGCAGATATTGTCAGTAGAAAAATTGCAAGATAGAAACTTGCAATAAATCTCTGGCTTTCAGATTTTCCTTGATAGATACTGCGGCCAAATTTCGTTACTCCGACACCAAGAGCGATCAGGCTAACAATTACCAATATCGATAAGGCATGAGTGTAATTTGAGATTCCAACAGGTAGAGCGCCTAATACCGGAATCGCAGGTAATTCATCAATCCTATGTACCCAAGGTGAAAGTAGAGTCTCATTGCCTAGCGCAAGCCCACTGCTTAGCAGATAACTTAAAGATGCAAGAGCTAGATTCGGAAGATAGAAAAGTTGTACAACTAACAACGCAATTCCGCCAAATAATCCCGGTTCAACAACCTTAGTTAAATCTAGTATTACTGGGAAATGCCAGATCATCGAGAAAGAAGAAACTAGTGTGGCAATTCCTAATAGGAAAGCTAGAAGAATAATTGCCAAGCGAAGCGCTCGCTGCCAGGGGAATTGGATCTCATGTTTAGGCAAGATGCCACTTGCAACAAAAGCAGAAACCATGATTACTAAGAAAATGATTGGTAGCCCAACAAAGTAATTAACCTTAACGGTCTGACCTAATGCAAGCATCGAAAGCGCATAACCCAAAATTGCATATGGAAAAGCAAAGCCAAGAATGTAATTTCGCTTTTCGCGCGAATTAGGTTCTCCGAGTCGATCAATCATTCGCAAATAACCACTTCGTGCTGCAAGGAATGGAATAACCACCGCTCCAAGCGGTAAATAAGTTAATGATCCTGCGATTGTGGAATCAGAAAGTGAGAGTTCGAGAGGTACTTGATGAGCAATTAGGAAAAACCAGAGGGCGGCACGAAGTGGATCTGCGGTATTACCCGAGGAACTTCCAGCGGTTGCCCAAACAACTAATGAGATAAATGAAATAGGTAAGAGAATCAACGTAATACTGCGAATAGCTTGCGCACTTCCTACTCGCAGCGCTTTAAGCATTGTTATTTATTAATTAACTCGCGAAGTAAACGCGCCGTCTCGCTAGGGGTCTTGCCAACTTTTACGCCGGCAGCTTCCAGTGCAATCTTCTTAGCTTCTGCAGTACCTGAAGAGCCAGAGACAATTGCGCCGGCATGACCCATGGTTTTCCCCTCCGGTGCAGTGAAGCCTGCAACATAACCAACCACCGGTTTTGTTACATATTCTTTTATGAAAGCTGCAGCGCGCTCTTCGGCATCGCCACCGATTTCACCGATCATCACAATAGCTTCTGTTTCAGGATCGTCTTGGAAAGCACGTAAGCAATCAATATGAGTTGTTCCGATAATTGGATCGCCGCCAATTCCAACTGCAGTTGTAAAACCAATATCTCGTAATTCGTACATCATCTGGTAAGTAAGCGTTCCTGATTTCGATACTAGACCGATTTTTCCTGGGCCGGTGATATCTGCAGGGGTAATTCCAATATTGCATTTGCCTGGTGAGATTAAACCCGGGCAGTTTGGTCCGATAATTCTGGTAGTTCCTTTACTTTGGGCATAAGCAAAGAAATTAGCGGTGTCATGTACCGGAATACCTTCTGTAATTACGACAACCAGTGGCAATTTGGCATCGATCGCATCGATTACTGCGGCCTTAGCAAATTTCGGAGGAACGAAGACAACTGATGCTGTCGCTCCGGTCGCTGCAACAGCTTCGGCTACGGAATTAAAGACTGGAAGATTTTTTCCTTCTAATTCAACGCTCTGACCACCTTTGCCGGGAGTAACGCCGCCAACAATTTTGGTTCCGCTAGCAATCATTCGCTTTGTATGTTTAGAACCTTCAGATCCTGTCATTCCTTGAACGATTACTTTTGTATTTTCATCAATAAAAATTGTCATCGCTGCGCCGCCAATTCTGCAGCTCGGGCGGCTGCGCCATCCATAGTTTCTACTTGTTCAACAAGTGGATGTTTTGCCTCATTTAGAATTCTTCGACCTTCCAGAACATTGTTTCCATCAAGGCGAACAACCAGTGGCTTTGTTGCTTTATCACCGAGCATCGCCAGAGCTTGAATAATTCCGTTTGCAACCGCATCACATGCGGTAATTCCACCGAAAACATTTACAAATACTGAACGAACTGCAGGGTCACCAAGAATTATGGATAAACCATCTGCCATTACTTGAGCAGATGCGCCACCGCCAATATCGAGGAAGTTTGCCGGTTTTACTCCGTACTTTTCTCCGGCATAGGCAACGACATCAAGGGTGCTCATTACTAAGCCGGCACCATTTCCGATAACTCCGACTTCGCCTTCAAGTTTTACATAATTCAAATCCTTCTCTTTAGCTAAAGCTTCGAGTGGATTTGTCGCCGCATGATCAATTAGCGATTCATAATCAGGATGTCGGAAATTGGCGTTATCGTCGAGAGTTACTTTTCCATCCAGCGCAATAATGCGACCATCCGCAGTTTTTACCAACGGATTAACTTCGACCAAAGTTGCATCTGATTTCTGGAAGGTGTCCCATAGTTTCAAGAGAACATCAGCAACGCCATCTTGAACATCTGCCGGGAACGCGCCTTTCTTGATAATTTCTAGGGCTCGGTTTTTGTCTAGCCCAATTGTCGGATCTACATGTACGCGAGCTAATTTCTCAGGTGTTTTATGTGCGACTTCTTCGATATCCATTCCGCCAGCAACTGATGCCATTACTAGGAATGATCGCGCTGCACGATCCAGAAGAATTGCTAAGTAATACTCGCTCTCAATTGGAGCAGCTTGCGCAATCATCACTTTGCGAACTAAATGACCTTTGATATCCATACCGAGAATTGCTTTCGCCATATCAAAAGTTTGCTCAGGGTTTTCTGCGACCTTTACTCCGCCTGCTTTGCCGCGACCGCCAATTTTTACCTGTGCTTTAACAACAACTTTGCCGCCGAATTTTTCGGCCGCAGCTTTCGCTTCTTCTGGAGTTGTTGCAACGGCGCCGCCAAGAACTGGAACGCCATTTGCTTCGAAAAGATCGCGGGCCTGATACTCAAAAAGGTCCATGGGTCATAACTTATCTACTGGCGCATAGCGGAGCAACAAACGCTTCTCACCATAACTACCAAAATTGATTGTTGCTTCAGCTTTATCGCCCTCACCTGAGACCGCTATCACAGTACCTAATCCAAATGTGTCATGTGAGACGCGATCACCAATTGCAAGCTGTAGGGCGATTGTTTGCTTTCCAGTAGCACGTGGCGGTGGTTGAAATTTCTTTCGAGTAATTGGCGGAGTTGCATATGCACTTGAAGACTTATTCCATTCGATTAAATCCTCTGGAATTTCTTCAAGAAATCGAGAGGGTGGATTGTAATTTGGCGCACCCCAGGCAGATCGATATTCCGCACGTGAAAGATAAAGACGTTTTCGAGCGCGCGTGAGACCAACATAAGCCAGTCTGCGCTCTTCTTCTAATTCTTTTTTCTCACCTAGCGTTCGTGAATGAGGAAATACACCTTCTTCCATTCCAGTTAAGAAAACTGTTGGAAACTCTAATCCTTTTGCAGTGTGCAGTGTCATCAATGTAACTACTCCGCCATGATCTTCACCTTCGGGAATTTCATCTGCATCAGCAACTAGAGATACTTCCTCTAAGAAACCTGCCAAGGTGGGGACTTCGCCTTCGGAGACTATTCGTTCTTCATATTCCTCAATTACTGCAACCATTTCTTCTAAGTTTTCGACTCTCACTTCATCTTGTGGATCATGGCTGGCGCGCAATTCTTCTAAGAGACCTGACTGTTCTAGAACTGCTGCCGCAATAGTTGCAGGAGGTCGATTTGCTTCGACCAGGACTTGCAAAGTATTTATCATCGCAACAAAAGCAGTTATGGAAGCAGCAGCGCGCGGCGTTAATTCGGAGCTAGTGTCCTGGGATAGCGCATACCAAAAGGATTTCTCATCGCGCTTTGCAATCTGAGAAATCACATCAAGTGCTCGATCGCCAATTCCACGTTTTGGAGTATTGATAATTCGCAATAAGGAGACTTCATCGGTTGGATTTACTAGCACACGTAAGTAAGCCAGTAAATCTTTTACTTCTTTACGTTCGTAGAAACGAACTCCACCGACAACCTTGTAAGGAATCGCAGAGCGCATAAAGGTCTCTTCAAAGACGCGGGATTGTGCATTAGTTCGATAGAAAATGGCGGTATCTCCAAATGAGGACTCCCCTTCATCCATGAGTTTGCGCATTTCATCGCGTACGAATTCGGCCTCGTGGTGTTCGTTTTCGGCAACGAATCCAATCAGCTTGGCACCACTACCTGATTCAGACCAGAGATTCTTTTCTTTACGTGACTCATTCTTGGCAATAACTGCATTTGCCGCGCTTAGAATATTTTGAGTCGAGCGATAGTTCTGTTCGAGCAATATTGTGGTTGCGTCTGGGTAATCTTCTTCAAATTGCATAATGTTACGGATAGTCGCGCCACGAAAACCGTAGATTGATTGATCGGCATCACCGACAACACAAAGTTCCGCAGCGGGAATACCATCGCGATCTGTTCCGACAAGTTCGCGAATCAAAATGTATTGCGCGTGATTTGTATCCTGATATTCATCAACAAGAATATGTTTAAATCTCTGGCGATATCGAGCTCTTGCTTCTGGGAATTTCTGCATGCCTTCTACAGTTTTCATAATTAAATCATCCAAGTCCATAGCGTTAGCCGTTGTGAGTCGTTGTTGGTAGACCGCATAAATTTCCGCAACAATCTCTTCAAAATAGGTGCTTGTACTATTGCGATAGTCGGCCGGACCTAACAATTCGTTTTTTGCATTCGAGATCAAAGCGGCTACCGCACGTGGGTTGTAACGTTTTTGATCAATATTTAAGTCGCGCATTACCAATGTAACTAGTCGGACGCTATCTGCTTGATCGTAAATGGAGTAAGAAGTGCTAAATCCAAGTCTGGTTGCCTCTTGTCGCAAGATACGGACGCATGCTGAGTGAAATGTCGAGACCCAGATTGCTTTTGCGCGACCACCAACAAGTGATGCAACGCGGTCCTTCATTTCACCTGCTGCTTTATTTGTAAATGTAATTGCCAGAATTTCAAACGGTTCGACATTACGTTTCGCCATTAGATATGCAATTCGGCGGGTCAGAACACGAGTTTTTCCGGAGCCGGCACCGGCTACGACCAACAGTGGACCGCCTTCATGAATTACTGCTGCTTGCTGCTCTGGATTTAGTCCTTCGAGTAATGAACTGATAGCTCTTTCGGACACGCGCTGAAGTCTAGAATACGGCGGTGACTCCGCTACCCGATGAAGAAATCAAGCGCATTCTTGTTGTAATGGCCCATCCAGATGATTGTGATTTTGGCGCAGGCGGAACCATCGCACATTGGACAAGTCGCGGAATTGAAGTTTCTTATTGCATCATTACAAATGGCGATCAAGGAGGAGAATCTTCTGATTTTCCATTAGAAGAGATGGCTCAAGTTAGACAACGTGAACAACGTGCGGCTGGCAAAGAGTTGGCGTCGATAACGTAACTTATTTGAATTATCGTGATGGATCCTTATTCCCATCACTTGAATTGAGAAAAGATATTGTCCGAGAAATTAGACGCGCAAAACCAGATCGAATGGTTGTGCAATCCCCTGAAAGAAATTGGGAGCGTATCTTTGCAAGCCACCCTGATCACCTGGCAGCAGGCGAAACAGCAATTCAGGCGGTCTATCCAGATGCGCGAAATCCTTATGCTTTTACAGATTTAAAGGATGCAGGCTTTGAACCTTGGCGAGTTCGCGAACTCTGGATTACGGGTTCGCCGCAACCAAATCATTTCGTAGACATAACAGATACTTTTCCAAAGAAGATGGCTGCCTTACGCGCACATGTAAGTCAAACGGCCCACAATAAAGAGTTGGAGGAAATGGTTCGCAGTTGGGGCGAGAAGAATGCAGAGGCACAAGGCTTGCCGGCTGGTCGAATTGTTGAAATCTTTAAAGTTGTAAATTCAGATTAACGAATAATCGCTCTCTTAATAATGAGTGATCTAACTGGAGCACCATCTGTGCCGCCTCCGGTTACACCACCTTCTGCGATGTATTCCAAAATTTCCATGCCATGAATTACTTTGCCCCAGATACTGTGATTAGGTGCCAGCGTTGTTTCGTCATAGAAAAGAAGAAACTGGCTGCTGATTCCGTCGCGATTTTGAATTGCAACTGAACCCTCTCGATATTTTCCAGATTTACGTGGCAGGTTCTCTTTTTGATAGGTATAAACCTTGTCTCCCATGCCAGTACCAGTGGGATCGCCGCATTGAATAAAGCTGGTGACATCAGTGGTAAGCCGATGACATGAAGTCTCATCGAAATATTTCTGTTGAACCAATGAAGTCATAAATGTAACTGCCCGAGGAGCAGCTGCATTATCAGTTCGAATTACCAATAAGCCACAATTCGTTTCCAGTTCAATAAATTTTGGAAATCTCTTCAAAACGTTATCTGGTAGCGCAATTTTTTTCGAATTATGTGAGCTTATAGCTGAGTAATCGCAATTAACTGCAGCCTCTTTATTTACATTCTTTACCTTATGTTCTGCGCTGACGGCCGGAATTAGGAAGATTGAAAAAAGAATGGCAAGTGATGTTATTGATAGCGACTTTCGCATCAAATTACTCCCATTCAATAGTTCCGGGTGGTTTTGAAGTTACATCCATAACCACTCGATTTACTTCTCGTACTTCATTCGTTATTCGATTCGAAATCTTTGCCAAGACTTCAGTTGGTATTGGATACCAATCTGCAGTCATTGCATCCTCACTAGAAACAGGTCTGAGCACAATCGGATGGCCGTAAGTTCGACCATCTCCTTGAACCCCTACGCTTCTTACATCTGCGAGAAGTACAACCGGACATTGCCAAATCTCTCGATCGAGACCGGCAAATTGTAATTCTTGGCGCGCAATAAAATCGGCTTCGCGCAGAATTTTAAGTCTTTCCTGAGTAACTTCACCGACGATTCGAATCGCAAGACCCGGTCCTGGGAATGGTTGGCGCCAGATAATTTCACTGGGTAATCCCAGTTCTTTTCCGACTTCGCGAACCTCATCCTTAAATAAGTTTCTTAGCGGTTCGATTAATTTGAACTTTAAATCATCTGGAAGCCCACCCACATTGTGATGGGATTTGATATTTGCAGTACCAGTACCGCCACCTGATTCAACGATATCTGGATACAGAGTTCCTTGTACTAGGTATTCAACTTCACCACCTGCAGCAATATCGCGTGCCGCGCTCTCAAATACTCGAATAAATTCTCTGCCGATAATTTTTCGCTTCTCTTCTGGATCAGTGATACCGGTTAATGCTGAAAGAAATCTTTCCTTGGCATCAATTACAACTAGATTAACGCCGGTAGCTGCAACAAAATCACTTTCAACTTGTTCTGCCTCACCTTTACGCAGTAAACCGTGATCAACAAATACGCATGTTAGTTGTGGACCAATTGCGCGTTGGACTAAGGCAGCTGCTACGGCTGAATCGACTCCGCCAGAGAGGCCGCAAATTACTCGCTTATCTCCAACTTCAGATTTGATATTAATAATTTCATTTTCAATAATATTTTCCGAGTTACAAGTTGGTTTTAACTTAACAACTTGGTGCAACCATCTATGTAAGATTTCCTGACCATATTCACTATGAAGTACTTCTGGATGAAATTGGACGCCAGCGAATTTGCCATCTTCGCTCTCGAATGCTGCAACAGGGGTGTTTAAGGTTCGGCCAATAGTTGCAAAACCTTCTGGTGCGCGCGCAACGCTATCGCCATGACTCATCCATACATCGAATGCAGAATTCAGGCCGTTAAATAATTTGGAGGTTGTATCTGCAGTGAAGTGAGTTCGGCCAAATTCAGAAGTTCCAGTTTGTGCGACTTCGCCGCCAAGGGCTTGTGCCATAGCTTGAAAGCCGTAGCAGATTCCAAATATTGGAATTCCCTCTTTAAAAATAGATTGATCAATCTGCGGTGCACCTTTTTCATAAACCGAAGACGGTCCGCCAGAGAGAATTATTGCTGCAGGATTTCGTGCCAAGATTTCATTAACGGGCATGGAAGATGGAACTATTTCGCTATATATATTGGCTTGGCGAACACGGCGAGCAATTAATTGCGCATATTGCGCACCAAAATCAACCACTAAAACGTGGTTACTACGGCTATTAATCAATCTTTATCCCCGGTTTAAAACGATTTCAACTCTTTGGAATTCTTTTAATTCGGAATAGCCGCAAGTAGCCATCGCTCGGCGAAGAGCGCCAAAGAGGTTCATCGTGCCATCTGCAGAATGAGATGGACCAACAAGAATTTCAGATAACGAACCGGTTGTTCCAACGTGTACCCGAGTTCCGCGAGGCAATTCAGCATGATGCGCTTCTGTTCCCCAATGCCATCCGCGACCTGGTGCTTCCTCGGCGCGCGCTAATGGTGATCCAAGCATTACTGCATCAGCGCCACATGCAATTGCTTTAGGTATATCACCACTCTTACCAATTGATCCATCGGCAATTACATGAACATAACGACCACCGGATTCATCTAGATATTCACGACGGGCGGCAGCAACATCGGCAACTGCTGTTGCCATTGGAACTGAAATTCCAAGAACTTGTCGTGTTGTATGTGCTGCGCCGCCGCCGAAACCGACTAGTACGCCGGCAGCTCCTGCACGCATTAAATGAAGCGCGCTCTGAGATGTAGCACAACCACCAACAATTACCGGCACATCAAGTTCGTAAATAAATTTCTTTAGGTTTAATGGCTCCGTTTTATTGGAAACATGTTCTGCACTTACCGTAGTTCCGCGAATAACAAATAGATCTACTCCTGCATCAATAACTGTTTTATGAAATTCGGCAGTTCGTTGTGGCGAGAGGGCGCCGGCTACCGTGACTCCAGCTGCTCGGATTTCTGCGATTCGCTCTTTAATTAACTCCGGTCGAATCGGCGCTTTATAAAGCTCCTGCATTCTGGCGGTTGCTTGCTCTGCCGGAATTGAAGATATTTCGCCAAGTTGAATTTTGGGATTTTCATAACGCGTCCATAATCCTTCTAAATTAAGAACACCAAGTCCTCCGAGTTGGCCAATTGCAATTGCGGTTTCTGGAGAAACGACGGAATCCATTGGTGCAGCAAGTAGTGGTAGATCAAATTTGTAAGCATCAATCTGCCAGGCAAGTGAGGCATCTTGAGGTTCGCGTGTTCTGCGTGATGGCACAATCGAAATATCATCGAAAGAGTAAGCAGTTCGAGCTCGTTTACCCTCGGAAATCTCAATATCGACCATGGCTACTAGTTTCCTTTACCTCTTGTGGAACCTGGGTAATTTGGAGTTTCGGATACATCAAAAACATCATGCGGGTGGCTCTCCTGTAAACCAGCGCTGGTGATTTGAATTAAGCGACCGCGTTTTTGTAGAGCAGAAATATCTTCGGCACCGGCGTAACCCATTCCAGAACGTAATCCACCAACTAATTGGTGAACCACATCGCCAACAGGTCCGCGATATGAAACTTTTCCTTCAATACCTTCAGGAACTAATTTATCTTCAGATAAAACATCATCTTGCATATAACGATCTTTTGAATATGACTTGGTTTCGCCACGAGATTGCATTGCACCAAGTGAACCCATGCCACGATATCGTTTAAATTTCTTTCCGCCGCTTTCAATTAATTCACCCGGTGATTCATCGCAACCTGCAAGTAAGGAACCGAGCATCACTGAATCTGCACCCGAAACGATTGCTTTGGCAATATCGCCAGAATATTGCAAGCCACCATCTGCAATTAATGGCACATCAGCTTTCTTACAAGCTTTTGCTGCCTCCATGATCGCAGTAATTTGTGGAACACCGACGCCTGCAATTACTCGAGTTGTGCAGATTGATCCAGGTCCTACTCCGACCTTTACCGCATCAGCCCCTGCGTTAATAAGTGCTTGCGCGCCAGCACGGGTTGCGACGTTGCCACCAATAATTTCTTGATCTGAATAATTGCTTTTGATTCTTTCAATCGCATCTAGAACTGCACGGTGATGGCCATGGGCAGTATCAACGACGATTACATCAACGCCAACTTCAATTAGTTCTTGAGCACGTTTGAAACCATCATCACCAACGCCGACGGCAGCTCCAACAATTAACCCAGCACCTTTAACTAATTTGGCATGAGTAACTTGCTCCTCAATGGCAAGGTTTCTATGAATAATTCCGATTCCGCCGAGTTTTGCCATAGCAATTGCCATCGCAGATTCTGTGACGGTATCCATCGCCGCAGAAATCAAAGGAATATCAAGGCTAATCCGCCGAGTCAGTGAGGTCTTGGTAATTACTTCAGATGGAACAACTTCTGAAGCATCTGGAAGTAATAAAACATCATCATAAGTCAGGCCCAACATCGCTACTTTCTCGTTGAGCGCTTCTGCCATGCCGAAACCTTAATGGGTAAGGTAATTAAGCTCCAACTGCCCGCATGATCTCCTCGCAGGCTTCCACTAAATCATCAACTAATACCGCGCTCTTTGGACAGTTATTGCCCCAACCTGGTCCACCAATTACTACACGAGGCGCAGGTCTAATAGCGGGAATTTCGGATAGCAAATCTGAATCACCATTTTTATTTAGTTGAGCCCAGAGAAATACTGCTGGTGGTGCAGATTTCTTTACTACTGCGCTAATTGCTTCAATTGGAGTACGCGCACCTAAAAATTGTGTCTGAATATTTCGTTCTGATAGCGCGGCTGCTAACGCGTAAAGTGGCAAAGAATGCATCTCCTCGCCCACGCAAGCTAGTAAAACCGGACGATCATTAAGCGGATTCTTGATTTCAACCTGACTATCGTTTAGTAGCCGCTTAATAATTTCACTTACCAAGTGCTCAGTTTCAATGCCAGTTCCTTGATCTGCCCATTCATCGCCAAGCATTATCAGTAATGGAACTAAAACCTCATGCCAAGTATTTGTAACTCCTCTTGAGGAAACTTCTGCGCGCAAAAGTTCTTCGATAAAATTTCGATCATAGGCACGAGCCGCTCGGATCATGGTTTCAACTAACTCCTCGCGAACTGTAATTTCGCGACTGAAGGTTTGAGTTAGGTTTTCCGTTTCACCAGAAAATTCCAAAGCTCGTTCAGCGGCATCAGCAGGTGCAACTCCAGAAATTACTAACTTACGCATCAAGGTTAAGCGAGCTAAGTCAGTTGAGTTGTAACGACGATGTTCACCAGTTGTATGTTCAGATGGACCAAGGCCATATCGACGGTCCCAAGTTCTCAAGGTGGCCGGTGCTACCCCAAGGCGACGGGCCACGGCTGCTACGGTAAGAGATTCCCCCACCAACTTCTCAGGCATAGGTGAATACTGGGGCCCGAGACGAGCTCCCGCATCTTGAAATGACTCGAATCACTAAATAGATACTTGAACAACTTATGACGCGATTGTATGGTTCCACCATGACAGAGATGACCCGCCTACCAAAGCCAGTAGCAAGCAATTGGGAGTGGCAATACGAGGGCTCCTGTCGAAGCCTGCCTACTG
>JACCDG011506531.1_pt1 | contig 14911 bp, 18 predicted proteins | sample 7442471 | NCBI WGS metagenome assembly JACCDG01 (sample SAMN15323444, study PRJNA562643) | freshwater metagenome | isolation source: river surface water | place: USA:Blue River Watershed | collected 2017-08-17
ACGCATTGCGCGTCCTCCCGTTTCGTTTTGCCTCTCTCGCGCTTTACGCGAAGGCAAGTTCCCCATCTCGAACGCAGACACCGAAGTTGCTGCGGTCGAACATGATGTCGCTCGGGAGCATGGGAATAGTAGTCCCTGCCCTCTCTTGGCCGCATGCACGCGCCCAAGCCAGCAACTTCTTGGCGTTTTCGCCTGAGGCGGTGAGCAGGCGCTCGCCGATGCCGATTCTGACGCAGGTCTCACTGGCAACTACTACGAAAGTGATGTCGCTGAAATCGACGATACACATCTTCTGTACGGGTTGACGTTCAACCGGATGGCGGAGTTTCCACACGCGCACCAGGTTGTTCTCGATCTTGACCCTTGTCTGGGAACCGTACTGGCCGACCATCTTCAGGAACAAGAGCTTGAGGCGGCTCGCGTCGTTGATTTTCGCAATTGTCTTCGGTTGTTCCAGCATGTGTCTGTACTCCATTGATTGACCAGAGGGGATCTTTGGTCTTTTTGTACTATACAATAAGAAGTAGTTTATGTAAATAAGGTGTATAATTAGTTAATAGTCAAATAATTTTTTAATAACCATGAACACCATCAAAGAACTTTTTAAAAATAATGTAGTGACGGCTTGTGTGTTGGGTGGATTAGTCGTCATTGTTGCAGCTTCTATTTTGTCAGGTGGGGTAAAGGCTGTTGGTCAGAATAACAGTATCTCTGTAACTGGAACAGCAGAGAGAATGGTTGAGAGCGATAGCGGTAAGTGGACGTTTTCAATTACTAAACAAGCCGAACCTTCCCAGCTCTCATATATATCAAATGAGCTACGAGCACAGGAGGCGATTGTTTCTAGGTACGTCCTTGGTAAAGGAGTAACTGAGGATCAGATCACTGTTCAGCCAATTACTTCCAATGTTGTGTGCCAGTCACAGAGTCAGGTAATGTATGACAGTTTTGGCCGCCAGCAATGTTCTGGGCCGTTCACCTACTCTCTTACTCAGACAATGATTGTTGAATCAGCGGACGTGACTATTATAAAAGATATCTCACTTAATGCTGCACCTTTTTTGGCGACAAGAGGAGTGATCATTCAGAGTAATCAGGTTGAATTCTTTTATAACAAATTATCTGAGCTTCGTGTAGAACTACTGGAAGAAGCAGGAAAGAATGCAAAAGATAGAGCGGAGGCAATTGCTAAGTCAACAGGGGATAGAATTGGCGGAGTTCGGAATGCCTCACAAGGAGTATTTCAAGTTACACAAAGAAATAGCATTGATGTGAGCGACTACGGATCCTATGACACCTCAACTATTGATAAAAAAGTAACTGCTATTGTAAGAGCTTCGTTTGAGGTAAAGTAAAAAGTCAAGTTTAGACAGAAAGAGGCGCCCGAAGGGCGCCTCTTTCTTTACAGTAAAACCGCTTGCTTAATTATTCTAATGCTGCATCAAGGGCAGCTTTGATGTACTCATACTCACGTGCTCCTTCTATAAGAGCGAACACTTCATACTCATCGCCGTCACGTTTTAGGACAAATGTTGCTGGTGTACCAGTTACTCCAGCGCTAACCCCATCTTGTATCGCTTCAGCAATACGAGCCTTAGAAGCTTCACCGGACACACATGTATTAAAAGTCGCCATGTCAACCCCAAGATTCTTAGCTAAGTTCTCTTTTTCATTTTTTGGTAAGACCATAGAGTTATTAGCAATTTTATGTTGGAATATTTTGTCGATGTATTGCCTTCTCTTCTCTGCTCCTAACTGTGTACCAATACATTCGATTGCTTGAGCTTCAGCAAAAGCTCCGGGGTGAATCTGTGTAAGAGGAAAGTGTCTGTATGCAAAAGATACTTTATCTTTGTACTCATTTTGTATCTGCTTCATGGCTGGATGAAGTCGGGCACAGAAAGGACATTCAGTGTCTGAGTATTCAATAACAACAACATCGCTTTTAGTGTTCCCTGTAACAAAGTCTTTTTCTGACAGCGGAGCGCCGGTAAAAAGAGTTATCGGCTGAGTATTTTTTGTTGCAATAATAATGCCATAGGAAATATGGGAGATAGCTAAAATAATAGCGCCTATGATTATCGCCGCAGGGGTAGTTAGCGCAAACTTTTTCTTATGAGCGGTGTGAGAAGTTATCTCCTGATGAGTGACTTCTTTATATTCAGTTTCTGCTATTTTGTCCATATGATTTATACTCTATTTAATATATAGTCAATAATACCATGGTTGAACAAAAACACTCTTTCTTTTCTACTCGGATTTTGCGGCATATTATTTTTTCTGCTTTTCTCGAGTTTGGGCCTGTTCTTGCGTTCCTGGCCTCAGTGGAGTATTTGAATATTTATGAGTCCACTGTGTTACTCATTGTTACAACTATTTTATCGACATTTGTAACTTACCGTGTTCAGAAAAGAGTCCCGTTCCTCGCTCTTTATATAGCACTTATTACCACCGTCTTTGGGTATCTGACTATTTACTCTCATGATGTTAAGTTCATACAAATGCGCGATACTCTTTATGATATGACATGTGCTCTCACTCTGGTTGTAGGAATGATTTTTCAGAAACCTTTTCTTAAATATGCTTTCGAAGAAGTTTTTCCTCTTACAAATAAAGCCTGGAATAGGCTTACTCATTTATGGATTGGCTATTTTTTGACTACAGCTATTGGAAATGAGATCATTCGTAACTTCTTCAGTTTTGCAGACTGGCTTATCTTTAAAGGTGCTGTTATTGTTGTTACCATTCTTTTTGGATTATTCGCACTGTATATCAGTTTCGAATTAAAAGACGAAGTCCCGTCATAGAAGTATTTCCCAGAAGTAGTTTTTATGTGTTAGAATATCGAATATTATGGCAACATCAGCTGAAGGAAATGGAGAGGCGTCACGGTCTTTTTTTCAAGTTCATGAACCTATTCCAACTATAGATGCCCCAGTTCTGGGGAGTGTTGGGCCTTTCTCTATTGCCACGTCAACTATGACGGTAGGCCTTATCACTGTTATTGTTACGGTTTTATGTATTACTGTCCTTCGCTCACGACTTATACCGGGGAAGATGCAACATCTTTTTGAGATGTTCTATGAGACAATCCTAACTTTTATATCTTCTATTCTAGGAAGTCGTCAAAAGGGAGAGAAAGTAACTCCATTTGTCGGCGCTCTTATGGTATATTTACTCATTGCTAATCTTTTGCCAATGATGCCAGGGGTTGCAGCTTTTTATGTCACAGATATACAAGGGGAGCACCTTACCCTCTTTAGAGGCGCAACTACTGATTTTAATACCACATTTGGATTAGCTGTTGCGGTCATTGTTATGATGCAGATTCTCGGTATGAAGGAGCAAGGGGTTTTTGGGTACCTTTCTCATTTTGTTCAAATAAAACAAGTATATAAAGGTTTTAGAAAGGGTGTTGGTGAAGGAATGGTTTCAATTGTTGGTTTTTTGGTTGGGCTTATTGAAATTGTTTCCGAGTTTGCAAAAATGCTTTCCCTCTCGCTTCGTCTTTTTGGTAATCTCTTTGCTCACGAAGTTCTTACGGTTATCCTTCTCGGGGCCTTTGCCTACGGTGTTCCTGCAATTTGGATGGGAATGGGGTTCATTGTAGGGGTCGTGCAGTCGATAGTGTTCGTGGCCTTGGTTACTGTGTACTACTCTCTCATTCTTAAGAAAGAAGGCAAGGAGCACTAGTGTTAACCTACTGGATAGGGTCGATAATTTCTGCTATACTGTGCTCGTACAAACTCAGTCCCACTTTTGCACAACTGCTTAATGTCTATATTAATCAAGCTATGATGTGAAGGTGGCTCCACCTAAAAGTGAGGCTGGGGAATTTTTATTGAAATGTTGATTTAGTCTTTGGTTTTATATGTATTAGCATCTAACTAAAAACTAACAACTACTAACTAACAATTAATTTATGACACCAGAAGCAGCAATTTATATCGCAAAAGGAATGTGTATTCTCGCTATGCTAGGAACAGCGATAGGACAAGGATACCTCGTAGGTAAGACTATGGAAGCAATTGGGCGCAACCCAGACGTTGAAGCATCTATCTTTTCAAAGATGATTATTGCTATTGCGATGACAGAAACAACGGCTATTTTTGCCCTTGTAGCATTCTTCCTCATCAAGTAACAGCCGGTTAGCTCTTGGTTTTTAGCACTTAGCTAATAGCCAATTGCTAAAAGCCAAATGCTTTTATCTTTATGTCTGAACTTCTTAACATTCTCTCATCAGTTGGATTCAATTGGCATGTAGCGCTTGCTAACTTTGTTAACTTCCTCATTATTCTTTTCCTTCTTAATAAATTTTTCTTTAAGAAAATTAGTAAGACGATACAAGAGAGAGGGGAGATAATCGAACGTGGTTTAAATAAAGCAAGCGACGGAGAAAAGATTCTTGCTCACGCTGAAATCGAAAGGGAAACTATATTAGCAGAAGCTAAGAAAGAGAGTTATTCACTTCTAGAGAAAGCCAGAAACGAAGGAACTTCTCTTGTTTTTTCAATGAAAGAGGGCGCTCAAAAAGAAATCGACGCAAAAGAAAGTTTGTTAAAAGAGAAAGAAGCAACAATTACAGAAAAAATAGAGAAGGAATTCTTAGAAAGAGCACCTCAGTTAGTTGCCGCACTTTATTCTGCAACACTCAAGAAAGAAATGAGCGCAGCAGAGAATGATGCTTTCATTTCACGTATTAAATAATTATGTCTCTTTCACGTAATATTGCTACATATCTGGAAACGAGTAATGTTAACTTATCAGAGCTCGAAGGGGTTTTGGTTAGGTACAATTTACAGTCTCTTCTTCCTGATATCTTACGGTTTCTTTTACGGAAACAAAAGATTCGTCAAGAAAAAGAGACAGTGATTATTGAGTCGCCTTTTCCTCTTAGCGAAGATTCTCTTTTAGTGATTAAACAGCTCGTGAAAGATGAAGATGTGGAACATCGGGTTGTTATTAATGAAGATCTTTTAGCTGGATTTAAAGCAAAGTATAAAGATGTTGCATATGACGGAAGTGCAGAGAGAATAATTAAACAGTTCGCTAAATATTACTAACCATCCCACTAAATCTAATAATCAAAAGTACCGCCAAATATGTCAGTAGATAAAATAATAAAAGAACTTGAAAAGAAAGTTGCAAACCTTGAAACCTCAATTGAGGTTAGTGATATTGGCAACGTCATTTCTGTGAGCGATGGCATTGCGAGTGTTTCAGGCCTCTCTCAAGTAGCAAGTATGGAAGAAGTAGTCTTTGCTTCTGGTGCGCGAGGGTTGGCTCTTAACTTAGAGAGTGATTTGGTTGGTGTGGTGATAATAACTGGAGCTGAAAAGGTAAAAGAAGGAGAGGAGATAAAAAGAACTAAAAAGGTCCTCTCTATTCCAGTCGGTGAAGGTCTTTTAGGGCATGTGGTAGACCCTCTTATGAACTCCCTTGACGGCACAAAACTATCTGCGCTTGATGGCTTAGAGCTTGTAGAAAAAATTGCACCAGGTGTGATGGAGCGAGAACCCGTGAATGTCCCTCTTCAGACAGGTGTGAAGGCAATCGACGCAATGATTCCAGTTGGACGTGGCCAGCGAGAGCTCATTATCGGTGACCGTCAGACAGGTAAGACTACCATTGCGATTGATACCATAATTAACCAAAAGGGTAATGGTGTTATTTGTGTGTACGTAGCTGTTGGCCAAAAAGAATCCAAGATTGCCCAGATCGTGGAGAAGCTTCGTGAAGCTGGCGCCATGGATTACACGGTCGTAGTCTTGGCGGGCGCATCACACTCCGCAGCTCTTTCATTCCTTGCTCCGTATTCAGGAACAGCTGTTGCAGAATATTTCATGAATAAAAAGAAAGATGTGCTCGTTGTTTACGATGATCTTTCAAAGCACGCCGTAGCATATCGTGAGATGTCTCTTCTTCTTCGCCGTCCACCGGGACGTGAAGCATACCCAGGCGATGTATTTTATCTTCATTCACGTCTTCTTGAGCGTGCGTGTCGTCGTAACGAGAAAGCAGGAGGAGGCTCAATCACAGCGCTTCCAATAATTGAGACTCAGGCAGGGGATGTGTCAGCGTATATTCCTACTAATGTTATTTCAATCACAGACGGGCAGATATTCCTCGACTCTAACCTATTCTATAAGGGTATGCGTCCGGCAATCGACGTTGGACTCTCGGTGTCTCGTGTAGGAGGTTCGGCCCAAACAAAAGCTATGAAGAAAAATGCAGGCAAAATGAAACTAGCAATGGCGCAGTATCGTGAACTTGAATCATTTGCACAGTTTGACTCAGACCTTGACCACGAAACTAAAAAGACAATTGAACGAGGAAAACGCACAGCAGAGATGCTTAAGCAGTCTAACGGTAATCCGATAAGGACCGCACTTCAGATTGCGTCAGTGTACGCAGTGAATAACGGCTTTTTAGATACAGTTGCTGTGACTGACATAGCGAAATGGGAAAAGGGAATGCAGGAATACCTCAAGCTTTCTCACAGGGGGACACTCGAATTAATTGATAAGGGGTGGGATGATGAGACAGAGAACGCACTCAAGGAAGCGCTTACATTATATTCACAAACACGTAGTGCATAACATATAGCTCTCGTGGGTTAGGAGCGAAAACCTAATCTAAATTTCTAACAAGATGCAAACAAAAGCAATTCGTCAAAAAATCAAAAGTGTTGGCAGTATCAAAAAAATCACTAAAACGATGGAAATGATTTCTGCTGCCAAGATGAAGAAGGCGATTGATCAGGCGCTCACACTACGACCTTTCCACGAGGAGGCTGTTCATATCTTAGAGGATATGTCTATAGATCCACTTATGCGACACGAGCTTCTTATGCATAATGGGGTAGAAACAGAGTTAGTTATCTTAATAACTTCTAACAAGGGTCTTTGTGGAGGGTTTAATGTGAACATTTACCGTAAGTTACTAGAAGCGTACAGCGAAGATGAAAGAAAGAAGTTAAAAATGATTACTTTTGGCAAGTATGCAGAGAAAGTCGCCAAGAAACTCCACGTAGAAACACTTGCGTCTTTTAACCATCCTGTCCTCACAGGTGACCATGCTCGCGTCGTAGCCAATATGATAGTTGATCTCTATAGAGAAAAGAAAATCGGGACAGTTCGAATTATCTATACTGATTATGTTAGTGCCTCATCTTTTCAGCCTGTTGTTTTGCAACTTTTGCCATTTTCTGGAGGAGGTCAACCCGACACTCAAGGTGAACCACGTTATAGCTACGAACCTGATCAAGAAATTGTACTCTCGACGATCGTTCCTATGATGATTCATAATCTTATTTACGGTGCAATACTCGAGAGTTATGCATCTGAGCACTCTGCTCGTATGTTTGCTATGAAGTCAGCAACTGACAATGCTAACGAACTCCAGAAAGATCTCAAGCTTTACTATAACCGCGCCCGTCAGAGTGCAGTTACTCAAGAGATATCAGAAATCGTAGGAGGCGCTGCAGCGCTAGCACAATAATCATTATGAAAAAAATCCCAGACAATGCAAAGAGAGTTTTTGAAGGGATTATTTTTGACGTGTATCACTGGGAGCAGGAGATGTTTGATGGAACTACTTCCACATTTGAAGCTCTTAAAAAAAGAGATTCTGTAACCGTTGTCGCAATATATGATAATAAGGTTGTTATTAACGAAGAAGAGCAACCAGGTAAGCCTGCCTTTATTGCACTGCCTGGAGGTATGTGCGAAGTAGGAGAGGATTCGCTTGTCAACGCAAAACGAGAGTTACTTGAAGAGACTGGACTTCAATCAGATGATTGGTCTTTGTGGTTTGTTTCTGATCCGTGGAAAGCCGCAAAATTAGAGTGGGATAATTATTTTTATATTGCAAAGAATTGTAAAAAAGTTTCTGAGCCAAAACTTGACGCAGGAGAAAAAATAGAATCAACATATGTCACTTTTGATGAATTTCTAGATATAAGAAATAATCCAAGAGGAAGAAATAGAGATTTGTTTCCAATATTAGAAAAAGCGTCTAACAATAAAGAAGAAAAACAAAAACTAAAAGACTTACTCGGAATAACAACCTGAATTACCGAGCAAAACCAATTACTAGCCACTAACTTACTAACCACTAATCACTAACATATGAAAGGAAAAATCACACAAATTATCGGGCCAGTTGTAGATGCAACATTCGACGGAGCTGTTCCTGCTATTAAGAACGCTCTTATTGTTAAGCGCCAGGATGGAACCACTCTCACACTCGAGGTTGCACAGCACTTAGGCTTCAATGATGTGCGCGCTGTTGCGATGTCTACAACAGATGGACTCACAAGAGGGATGGAAGTGGTAGACACAGGTGCCCAGATTGAGGTGCCGGTTGGGCCAGAGATTCTCGGACGTATGTTTGATGTGACTGGTAACGTAATTGACCAAAAGCCGGAAGTGGTGACGAAGAAGAAGTATTCGATTCACCGTGCTGCACCTACCTTTGACGAACAGTCTACTAAGGCAGAAGTGCTCGAAACTGGTATTAAGGTTATTGACCTCATCTGTCCATTCCTTAAAGGTGGTAAGGTTGGACTCTTCGGTGGTGCGGGTGTAGGTAAGACAGTGGTGATTCAGGAACTTATTCGTAACATTGCACAGGAGCACGGAGGATACTCAATCTTCGCAGGTGTAGGTGAACGTTCTCGTGAAGGTAATGACCTCTACCGTGAAATGGAAGAGTCAGGAGTACTGGATAAGACAGTGCTTGTGTTCGGTCAGATGAATGAGCCGCCAGGAGCGAGAGCCCGTGTAGCCCTCTCGGCACTTTCTATGGCAGAATACTTCCGTGACGAAGAAAAGAAAGATCTTCTCCTTTTCGTAGACAACATCTTCCGCTTTACTCAGGCGGGGTCTGAGCTCTCAGCGCTTCTTGGCCGCATGCCGTCTGCTGTAGGGTATCAACCAACACTCGCAACAGAAATGGGACAACTACAAGAACGTGTCACTTCTACTAAGAACGGATCGATTACTTCTATTCAGGCGGTATATGTTCCAGCGGATGACCTTACCGACCCAGCTCCTGCTACAACGTTTTCTCACCTCGATTCAACAGTGTCACTCTCACGTCCACTTTCTGAACTCGGTATTTATCCAGCTGTGGATCCGCTCGACTCATCATCAACTATTCTTCAGGCTGACATCGTAGGACAAGAGCATTATGACGTTGTGCGCGGTGTACAAAAAGTTCTTCAGCGCTACAAAGATCTTCAGGATATTATCGCAATTCTAGGAATGGACGAACTTTCTGACGAAGACAAGAAGACTGTTGCTCGCGCTCGTCGTATTCAGAAGTTCCTCTCACAGCCATTCTTCGTAGCTGAACAGTTTACTGGAGCTAAGGGAGTCTATGTAAAGCGTGAGGATACTGTACGAAGCTTCAAAGAAATACTCGAAGGTAAGCACGATCATATCCCTGAGCAGTATTTCTACATGCAGGGTTCAATCGACGATGTGATCGCTAAACACCAAAACAGTCAGTAGTTACTAGTCACTAGTTTGTAATCCTACACTCTAGTAACCAGCAACTTAGTAACCAGCAACTAGTCATGTTAAAACTCAAAGTCGTAACCCCAGATAAAATATTAGTAGATGAGATAGTAACCAGTGTCTCTCTTCCGACTGTAAGCGGTATGATTACTGTGCTTAATAAGCACGTACCTATCGTTTCAATTATTAAAGCAGGAGAAATGACTATTAGAAGAGAGGGTACGGGTTTTGGATTTGCTGTCTATAAAGGGCTCGTTAATGTTCGTCCTCATCGCAAGGGAATAACAGAGGTGGTGGTGATGCTAGAGAGCGCAGATAAGGTGGATGAGCTTGATGCGGAGAAGATAGAAGAAGCGATTAAACGTGCAAAAGAGATGAAGAATGAAAAAGAAGAAGATTTAGATATTGGAAGAATAGAAAGCACGATTGAACGAGAGCTGAACCGTATAAAGATTGCGAGAAAATATAGAAGATAGCTGATCGAGCTAGGTGGCTAGAATCTTCTTCATAGAAATGATCCAGCACACGTGTTCCCCTAACTCCTTAACGTAGAAAGGTTTAATCGGGTTATAAAAACATCACTATCACAATAATACCAAGAATAATTCTGTAGAAACCAAAAGGAGCAAAAGAGTGCCTTTTGATGTAATTGAGGAAGAATTTTATAACGAACGAAGCAACAAGAAATGCTGTCGTGAATCCGAAGAAGAAAGGGAGCAGCTCGTATGACTCATGTAAAAGTATGTCTCTTTTTTTATAGAGTGAGTAAGCAGTGGCAGTTACCATGGTAGGCACAGCTAAGAGAAAAGTGAATTCAGTAAGTATGCGTCGGTCCATCTTATGGAAAAGTCCGCCAACAATAATTGCCCCCGAACGAGATACTCCAGGGATAATGGCTATTGCTTGGTAACACCCTAAGAGAATAGCTTGAAGAAATGTAATTTCGTGACTTGTTGCTACTTCACCTTTTCGTTCAGCTTTAGCATAAAAATGCTCAGCGAAAAGGATTATGATACCTCCAGTTAAGAGGGTGAACCCTATAATAATCGGTGTATTGAAGAGCAGTTTAAGATAAGGGTAGAGAAAGAGTCCGGCAATTCCAGTTGGGATAAAAGCGAACGCTAATTTTTTTATACGCACGAAAGAGAGGAACTTTTTAAAAAACATCAAAATAACAGCAGTTATCGCTCCAAGCTGAATAGCTATTTCAAAAAAGATATGCTCGTCACTTTGAGGTATTGAAAGAAGGTGGGATGTAACGATAAGGTGCGCTGTAGAAGAGATGGGAAGGAACTCAGTAAGTCCTTCAATAAGACCGAATAGTACAGATTGTAGAATTGTCATCTGTAAAGTGTATCACAGAGAAAAGGTCGTTGAGTGATGAGGTTGGGTGATATACTTTACTCAATGAAAAATAAACTAATCCGTTTTTTTGGACAATATTACCTATATGTAATGGTTTTAGTTGTTACTATTTATTTCTTGTTTATACTTGACCTCGTGGTGCCGCTCATCCTTACTGGGGTTTTTGCCTTTCTTTCAGTTTTGGTTGCTAAATTATTTAAACGGATAATTCATAAGAAAAGAGAGGTTAAAGATCAGCTCTTTCCTACTACAAGCAGTTACGCCTTCCCTTCAAGCCATGCTGCTGGCCTCTCATCGATTCTTGTTTCAACCTTTGGGGATCCTGTTTGGTATTTTATTGCCACGTCCGCCGCTTTTATTCTCTTAGCTCGAGTGAAAGGAAGGGTTCATGATACTAAAGATATAGTAGGAGGATTATTGGTGGGTTCTTTCGTGACCACAGTCCTTATTTTTGGTCTTATTGCTTTAATTACTCTATAAACAATAGTGAGATATAATCCCGTGATACACTTTACCAATTGTCACAAGTAAGCTCTTGTTTTTTGTATACACTCCATACTAACAACCTACGTTATTCTTATGCACTTATCTCATATCACAGTCCATGGCTTCAAGTCCTTTGCCAAGAAAACGACACTTGATGTTACGCACCGGGTAACGGGAGTTGTTGGTCCAAATGGAAGCGGGAAGAGCAACATCGCAGAAGCTATACGTTTTGTTCTTGGAGAGCAGTCTATGAAGAGTATGCGCTCAAAGTCGGGGAGTGATGTTATCTTCAAGGGGTCTGAGCATCTCCCTCCTATGTCACGCGCAACTGTCACAATGGTCATAGATAACAAGGATAAATCAAGAGTTACCACCTCACATATTAGCGAAGACTTAGCTGGGTATCTCGTGTATGACGAACTTACTCTCTCTCGAACAATATATGCTGATGGGGGGAGTGAGTATACGCTTAATGATGCAAAGGTGAGACTAAAGGATGTTCAGGAGCTTTTGTCATTCGCTGGTATTGGAGGAAGTGCTCACACCATTATTAATCAAGGGGAAGCTGACAAGATCTTGCTTGCTAACCCTCGTGAACGAAAGGAGGCGCTTGAAGACGCTCTTGGGCTAAGAGTTTTCCATCTTCGCCTTAATGAGAGTGGTCGTAAATTGGATAAGGTGAAGTCTCATGTGCGCGAGATAGAACTTTTGCGTAATGAGATTAAGCCGCACTTGGCACACCTTGAACGCCAAGTTAAGAAGATAGAATCACAAGAAGAAGAACGACAGAAACTTCATAGACTTCTGGTGGTGTATCTAAAAAGAGAAGAGAGAGAGCTTGAAAGAAGGAAGAGAGAGATGTATGAGAGGGGAACAGCAACATCACTCCACCTTGTAAGCGATACTATTGAAAAAGAACTTTTGCTTCTAAAAAATGCTAAGAGAGAAGATACTGCCGCCTCAGCTGTTTTAGAGAAAGAGAGACTTTATGCTGAAAAAATTCTTAATGAAGAAAAGTTGCGTGAGGTAACGAAGACTCTCGGACGACTCGAGGCTGAGAAGTCATATTTAGACAGAGAATTAAAAAGAGAAGTAGAAGTCACGAGCGTTACAATCGAAGAAAAAGAATTACGCTCAAGGCTTACCCTTATTGATAATGGCCTTACTTCTATCGCAAGAAGTATTGTAACAGGCGAAGTAAATAAAGCTGTAGAGACAGTTGAGGTATTAAAAGAAGAAACCACCCTTTTTTTTAATAAATATGTATATGATGACAAGATTAGAAAAAATGATTTAGAAAAAGATATTCGTGAAGTGAGTGAGCATATAGAAGAGCATGAAAAAACGGTGCTGATGTTAACAGGAGACGTGAGAATGCTCAGTGAGCAGATAGAACGTATAAGTAATTCAGTGAATGAAGGACTCATTTCTCGTCACGAAGAGGAAAAGAAAAAGGTTCTTCTTGAAAGTAAACTAAGAGAGCTTTCAAGTGAGATACGTTTACGTGAACAGGAGGAAAGAGAGCTTGGTAATAGAACTGCTAGGTGGAAAGCCTTACTTGAAGAAGGGGTGTTAATAGTTGGAAGGGTGATTCTTGAATATCGAGATACTTCTGACGATCAAGTGGTTGCAGGTATGGCAGACGCCGACCTTTCAAGGGCTATAGAGCGCTCCAAGCTTCGTATCGAAGAAGCTAGTGTACCTAACAAGGAAGAGATACTCACAGAATATACAGCCACAAAAGAACGCGAAGAATATCTGTCAAAAGAGCTCGCTGATATTCGTGAGACAGAAAGTAAACTACTTCAGTTAATAGAAGAACTAACCACTACGCTTAGTGAGCGATTTGCTCATGGTGTGGAAGAGGTATCTAAAATATTTACGTCGTTCTTTCACGAAGTATATCCTGGAGGGAAAGCTAAACTTTCGTGCACTATATTAAAGAAAATAGGTGACGATGGTAATGAAGAAGTAGAAGAAGGGATAGACCTCGATGTAAGCTTGCCGAATAAGAAAGTAAAAGAGCTTGCTATGTTCTCGGGTGGTGAACGAGCACTTGTATCGATTGCATTACTCTTCGCCATGTCTCAGGTGACACCGCCACCATTTATGGTGCTCGATGAGACGGACGCGCCACTAGATGAGAGTAATGCTAAAAAGTATGGCATGATGATGAGGAGGCTTGCAGAGAAGAGTAAGCTTCTCGTAATAACGCATAACCGAGAGACAATGAACTACTGTGACATGCTTTACGGAGTCACTCTCGGGGTAGAAGGAGGGTCAAAGCTTTTATCCATTAATTTAAAAGATGCAGAGAGGTACACGAGTGGATAGAAAGAAGAGAGTAGACTGGCTTCACTCTGAAATGAAAAGCAGATAGAATATTTTTCTTATCTGCGGAAAGATTTTAGTAGATGGATCTAAAAAGAAGTCCTTTTATTATGAGTTATTAAGTTATTGAGCTAAGGAAATAGATATAAATTATTTCAAAATATAAATGTTGGTTTTGTGGGTTGCTGGCTAAGTGTTAGTAGCCAAGAACTATGTGTATGGTATTCTTATTTTAATATGTTAGACAAGCAATCAAAAATTCTAAAAAAAGGAGGTAGGCTTTCAAGAGAGGCGGAGAAAAATATTACAAAAAAAGTCTCCAAAAAAGTTGTAAAATCTGTCCACCAAAAAGTGAGCACAAAAGAAGTAATAGAAAAGTTGCCAGATCATCATTTTAAAAAAGTAAAAGCAAAACGCGGATTAGCGGGGTTAGGTCTTTTTGCTTGCGAAGACATCAAGAAAGGAGAACTTATTATCGAATATATCGGAGAGATTTTGAACAAAGAGCAGGCTGACAAAAAAGCCACAAGTCAATATCTCTTCGAGGTTACGCGTAACAGAACAATCGACGGTACTCCAAGATGGAATATTGCTCGTTATTGTAATCATGCGTGCGAGGAAGCAGCTAATGCAGAAAGTGAGATTAAAAAAGGTCGTGTCTTTATACGTGCGATCAGAAATATCAAAGAAGGCGATGAAATTGTATATGATTATGGAGAAGAATTCGTAAAGGAACATATTGCGCCGTATGGATGCAGATGTGCCGCCAAGAAGCACAGCTACGGAGCAAGAGGAGCAAGTTAGTAGATAGTAGTTAGTAGATAGTAGTTAAAAACAGCGCCTTATGGTGCTGTTTTTAGTGTTTAAGTTGCAGACTACTAATTACAAACTACTATCTCTTTTTGCTAATTCTTCGCATTTGCATAAATGATATGATACAAAAAAATATTTTTACTGAGTTATCCACAGAAAAATTTTTCATATCGCTTGTATGTATGTGTATGAATGACATACTTATGTATAGAGAGTACTGATCATCGGTCGTGATCAAAATTTATTAGAACTCTCTGATTTGCATAATAAAAAAATTTTATGGCAGCAAAGAAGAAAGCGGTAAAAAAAGTAGCTAAGAAAGCAGTCAAGAAGGCTGTGAAGAAGGCTGCTCCAAAGAAGAAAGCCGCAAAGAAGACAGCAAAGCGTGCATAGTC
>JACCDG012021016.1_pt1 | contig 14910 bp, 14 predicted proteins | sample 7442471 | NCBI WGS metagenome assembly JACCDG01 (sample SAMN15323444, study PRJNA562643) | freshwater metagenome | isolation source: river surface water | place: USA:Blue River Watershed | collected 2017-08-17
ACGCGTTCCTTTATAGTCCCGAAATACTGGTCCTCCAACTGCTGCCCTTTCGGGGAAGAGGCCCCGATGAGCGTGCGCCCGGTCATAACCAGGTCCTGTCTCAAATTATAATAGTTTTTATCGATCAGAAAATACTCCTGCTCCGGACCGCAAGTTGAAAAAACTTTTTTCACGTCCCGGTGGCCAAACAACCTCAACAAAGCTAACGCCGCCTTATTTAATGCCTCATCGGAACGCAGGAGCGGCAGTTTCTTATCCAATGCCTCTCCGTGGTAAGAAATGAATATCGTCGGTATGCAGAGCGTCTTGCCCAGTACGCTCTCGATAATAAAAGCGGGGCTGGAAGGATCCCAAGCGGTATAACCCCTGGCTTCAAATGTCGCGCGTATCCCCCCCGAAGGGAAACTTGAGGCATCCGGCTCACCCTGGATAAGCTTGTTGCCGGAAAACTTCTCAATCACTTTTCCCGGGCTTTCAATAGAAATAAAACTATCATGCTTTTCCGCGGTTAAGCCCGTCATCGGCTGAAACCAGTGCGTGTAATAAGTAGCACCCTTGGAAATGGCCCACTTCTTCATCGCATCGGCGATCTCGTTTGCCTGGGATAAAGAAATAAGCTTGCCCTCGGACATCCATTCCTTAAAGGCCTCAAAGGTAGCCTTACTGATATACCTGCGCATGGTTCTTAAGCTGAAGGTATTCTCACCAAAATAAGCAGAAACCCTTTTAGGGCTGTCTATTTTATTTAAATTGACGCTCTTAATTTTAAACAGGACGTTTTGCCTTATACTCATGCCTTCCTCCCTTTTGAAGTTATTTTACCATAAGCCCATAAAAAATAAAGCTGCATTTAAAAGATTAAAGTACTCCGTCCCCCTTCTCCCCTGTCCGTATCCTGATAGCTTCTTCGACAGGGTAGACAAATATTTTGCCGTCCCCAATTTCGCCTGTCCTGGCACTCTGGATAATTACGTTACAAATGCGCTCTACGTCTTTATCCCTGACAACCACTTCTATCTTTACTTTAGGGAGCAATTCAACCCTGTACTTCTCTCCCCTCCATTGCTGAACAATCCCTTTTTGCTTGCCGTGCCCCTCAATCTCGGATATCATAAGGCCTGTTACTCCGGCAAACCCAAGCGAGTCCCTTACCGCTCCAATACTTTCAGGCCTTAAAATAGCTTCTATCTTTTTCATCTTAACCTCCCTGTATGGATCTTTGACTATTCATTATTAGAATCAAAAAAAGTATAAGCCGGTTTTCTGCTGGAGAATTCCGGGTATGCGCTATTACCGTGCTCACCGATATCCAGCCCGTCAACCTCCTCCTTCAATGAAACCCTTATCCCCATAACAAACTTAAGTAGGACCCAAAACACCAGAGAAACAAGAAATGTAAACAAACCTACGCCGAATACTCCGGTTAACTGCGAAATCAGAAGCTTTACGCCTCCTCCGTAGAATAAACCATTGCCTATGGCAAGCCCCGCTATCTTGTCCTGCGCAAAAAGGCCCACGCAAATCGTGCCGAAAATACCGTTCACCAGATGCACGGACAAAGCGCCTACGGGGTCATCAATCCTTATCTTGTCAAAGAAAACAACGGCAAGAACTACAAGTATCCCGGCTATAAAACCGATAATCAACGAGCTAGAAACACTTACGAATGCACAGGGCGCGGTTATAGCAACTAGCCCCGCGAGACAGCCGTTTAAAGTCATCCCTAAATCAGGCTTACCCAACAGTACCCAGGAAAGCAGGGTCGCGCTTATTATAGCCATTGCCGCTGCCATATTTGTAGTAATAGCCACATGGCTTATGGCAATAGGATCTGCGGACATGGTCGAGCCGGGATTAAAACCAAACCAGCCAAACCACAGGACAAAAGTCCCTAAGGTAGCCATGGAAAGATTATGCCCCGGTATAGGGTTTATCCTGCTGTTCGTATACTTTCCGAAACGCGGCCCAAGGACAATAATGCCCGCCAGGGCTGCCCACCCACCAACGGAATGGACCACCGTAGAACCTGCAAAATCAAACATCCCCCTTAGCTGCAGCCATCCGCCCCCCCATATCCAATGCCCTACAATAGGATAAATGAACATGGCCATAAAAAAGGAAAAAACTATAAAGGTCTTGTATTTTATCCTTTCGGCAACTGCCCCCGAAACTATGGTTGCCGCAGTTCCACAAAATACCAACTGAAAGAAAAACTTTGCCCACATCGGCACCCCGGTCCAGGACAACGCAGAATATACCCCTTTATAGGCTTCTCCGGTAGCAGGAGAATTATCCAGTCCGCTCGCAAAAAAAAGCCCTTTAAGCCCCATAAAACCGTTTCCATCTCCGAACATAATACCCCAGCCCAACATCAAAAACCCCAGCGAAGATACGGCAAAAACAACAAAATTCTTCGAAAGTATGTTTACGCAGTTTTTTGAACGCGCAAAACCGGATTCAACCATGGCAAAACCGAGATTCATGAAAAAAACCATTTTAGCCGTTATCAAAACCCAGATAGTATCAATAATCACCCGCATATCCATAATGACCTCCTGTGCGTAAAATAGAACGGGCGCCTTATTTCATAAGGACGCCCTTGTAATTTGAACACAACGATGTGTCGTTAAGTATCTTTACACGTTTACAAGTAATAAAAGTTTTAACTTGGTAACTTCTAATCAATAAATTTAACGCATTTTTTCCGCAGGCTAGATATAACCTTTACGACCATAACGTGGGATATACCTATTCTTTTACCTATATCCCTAGTAGTTGCCCCTTCTTTAATCAGATGAAGTACCATCTTCTCCCTTGCGGAAAAACCCGCATCTTCTATTCTTTCTGCGCGAAGCCTGTCATCTAATAGGTCTCTGAATTCTTTTTCTGCGCAGGGCTTAAAGATAAAGGCTTCCTGCGTTAAAAAACCCGCGTCATCCTCAAGGCATGCATCAATACTAAACACATTAGCCCTTTCGTTTACCTTGCGTATATAATTCTTAAGGTGAAAATAGCACCCTTGGAGTATATAGCTGTCCGTCTTATCTTTTAGCCTGCCTGCCCCAAAATTGGTCCAAAGATGGAACATAGCCTCCTGGAAGAGGTCATCGTGGCTAAACGAACGGTAATGCCCGTTAAGTTTATAGGCTATCCTTTTAATTGTCGGTGAAAATTTGCTCGCCAATTCATCAAAAACCATAGCGTGCTCCTGTTAGAAACAAAAAAGCGCCCTCTCCCCTTAAAAAAGGAAAAGACGCCTTAGTCCTTAAAATAAAAGTCTTCCGCCAAAAATCCTAAGCAGAAGACTCCCCTGTCTTAATTGTTACGCCTGCGTAACAATTAAAGTTTAACACAATCTAAAGAATTGTCAAGATTTTTTACTCCTGATCTCATTAGCCATAATTATGGCCTCGGAGACTTCGCGCATGGACTTACGGCAATCCATGCTTTGTTTCTGAATCAAGCGATACGCCTGCGCAGGAAGGATATTGGCTTCCTGGGCTAAGATCTCTTTTGCCCTTTCTACCAATTTACGCGTAGTCAAGGCTTCTTCTGCCGAACGTGCGCGCAAATCAAGTTCGGCATTTTCTATGGCTATCGCCGCCTGACTGGCCAAGGCCGTTAAGAGATTTAACTCTGATTTTGTAAACTCGTGCCTCTTAGAGGTATAGCAATTAAGCACGCCGATAACCCTGCCCTTGATTGCCAGAGGTATGCTGGCCAAAGAACATAAACCTTCTTTTTTCGCAATATCAAGATTTATGTACCTGACATCCTTTCTTATGTCGGAGATAATGATAGTCTCGTTACTTAAGGCCACTTTCCCGGCTACCCCTTCGCCGATCTTCAGGTTGGGCTTTTTGTTATAGGCTTCGGATATGGACTGGGTAGCTTTAACTACCAGCTCTTTTTTCTCCTGGTCCAGCAGCATTAAAGAGGATATCTTGGAATTCATGATATCGGCAGTGACGTTCACTATAAGACGCAACAGCTCTTCAAGGTACATCCCCGAATTTATGAGGCTGGCCACTTTAGACAAAACCTCTATCTGCTTTATATAAACCTGATAATTAGCCTTGCTGTTTCCTGCCATTATTAAATTCCTTTTACGAAATTCTCAATCCTGTTTAAAGCTTCCTTTAGGTCTTCAAAACCGGAGGCATAAGAAATGCGGACATAATCTTTAAAGTTCTCCCCGAAGGCAGAGCCTGGGATAACCGCGACCTTTTCTGCGCTAAGAAGCCTCTTAGCAAAATCCAAAGAATCCATATTCGTCTTTTCTATGCTCGGAAACGCGTAAAATGCTCCTTGGGGCCTGTGGCATTCAAGGCCTATCCTATTTAAATACCCGACGACAAATTCCCTGCGTCTTTTATATTCGCGCTTCATTTCTTCAACATGCCTTTTGCCTGCGTGTAATGCCTCACAAGCTGCTATCTGCGAAGTTATGGAGACGCACATAATAGTATACTGGTGCACCTTGGTCATCCCGGAGATAATCTCCTTTGGCCCGCAGGCAAAACCTACCCGCCATCCGGTCATTGCATAAGACTTGGAAAAACCGTTGAAATATACCGTGCGTTCCTTTGCCCCGGGCAAGGATACAAAAGGGATGTGCTCGAAATCATAGGTTAAATCTCCGTAAATCTCATCGGAAAGACAGATGATATTATTTTCTCCCAGAATCTTGTTGATCTTCAAAAGCTCTTGCCTCGAGTAGGATACCCCGGTAGGGTTACAAGGATAATTAAAGATTATCCCCTTTACCTTTTTATCGATACTCCTCTTTAACTGACATGGGGTAAGCTTAAAATTATCCTTCTGCGTATCGATATAAACCGGTATTCCTCCGGCAAGGCTGGTTAACGGCCCATAAGAAACATAGGAAGGAGCAGGTATTAATATCTTGTCTCCGGGGTTGATAATCGTGCGCAAGGCCAAATCCATAGCCTCGCTTACCCCAACCGTAATAAGCATCTCTTCATCTGGGGAATAATCTATTTTATGCCTGTTCTTTAAATAACGGCTTAAACTCAGGCGAAGCTTATAAAGGCCTTTATTAGAGGTATACGAAGTAAAACCTTCTTCGAGCGAAGAGATCCCGGCCTCCCTTATCGGCCAGGGGGTCACAAAATCCGGCTCCCCTACGCCTAGGGATATAACATCCTTCATCCCGAGCACCAAATCGAAAAACGCCCGAATGCCGGAAGGAGGCATGTCTTCTACTTTTTTAGAAATGCTGATTTTCATCGCTTATTTAATCGCTAAGATAAATGCTTTTGTCAGTAGGATATCGCTATCCTTTTGTTTTCTTCCTTATGTTTTAATATTACCCCATCCTCCTTGTATTTCTTAAGGAGAAAGTGAGTAGTCGTCCCCCTGACGTTTTCAAGGCAAGAGAGTTTTTCCGCTACAAAATTAGACACCGTGTGAATATTCCTGCCCTCTACCACCAGCAAAAGGTCATATGACCCTGAAATCAGATAACAGCTGGAGACCTCGGGAAAAGAATAAATACGCTCGGCTATCTTATCAAAACCGACGTCTTTCTGGGGAACGATATTGACCTCGATAAGGGCGCGCAACCTTGACTCTTCCTCATGCACAAGGTCCTTGTTCAAAACAGCCTTATACTTTAATATTACGCCCTCTTTCTCGTATTTTTTTATCGCCTCTTTTATTACCTTCGGGCCCTTGTTAAGCATCCTGGCAATCTCCTCGGGCGTAGTGCGCGCATCCTTTTCCAGTATCTCAAGAATCTCGTCCATTTTCACCCCCTGTTTAAATACGGCATAGAGGCGCACAGTTTCTCTTGTGCCCCGAAAGCCTTAACATCGCTTTTACCTTACCTGTTTCTTTTAAACCGCCTTTTCTTTTTCTGCCGCTTAATATGCCGCTTAATATCTCATCCAGAACATCATACGTAATGCCCATCTCTCCTTCGTCGGTCTGACCTTTCCAGAGCCCGGCAGTAGGAGGCTTGGCGATGATCTTCCCGGGGAGCCCAAGTTCTCTGGCGAGCTGTCTTACCTGCCGCTTTAACAGATCTCCAATGGGAAGAATATCAACCCCTCCGTCGCCGTACTTGGTAAAATAACCGGCCATCAGCTCCGACTTGTTTCCCGTACCGCAAACTAAATAATTCAGTTTATTCGCAAAATAATATAGTGCCGCCATGCGCAGCCTCGGCTTTAAGTTGTTTTTGGCAAGCTTCTTTGCTCTCGGTAATACTTTCAGAAAACTTTCATATGGACCGGTTAGGTCGATAAGCCTGGTTCTAACTTTAAGTTGGCGCGCCACTAATTTCGCGTCTCTTATATCCTCGGGGTTACTCTTGCAGGGCATAAACAGGGCCAAGACTTTCTCCCTGCCCAGGGCCCTAGAGCACAGCGCAGCCGCTACCGCAGAATCAATGCCGCCGGACAATCCTAAAACTATGCCTTTTGAATTCGATTCTTTTACTTTTCTTTTTATCCAGGAAATGATTTTATCCTTCATAATGAAAGGATTATATACCCGCAAAAAGTACGGGTCAAGGAGTTATTAAAAGATTAAAAATATAGACAAAGCAAAAATGGCTAATCGCGGGAAATCCTGATAATCCGATATTTAATCACCCCCACCGGGATCTTTATTTCCACTATCTCATCGACTTTATGGTTTAATAGCCCCTGGCCGATGGGGGAAGAAACGGAAATCTTTCCGCTTTCATAATCCGCCTCGATCTCGGAGACAAGGGTATACTCCAGCTCCTCCGCGGTCTCTAAATCCTGCAGCCTGACCTTAGCCCCGATGAGCACTTCATCGCTGGTAATGTTCTCCTCATCGAGTATCTTCGCGGAGGATAACTTCTCTTCCAGCTCGGCAATCCTCTTTTCATTCAGGCCCTGCGCTTCTTTAGCCGCGTCATACTCTGCGTTCTCGGAAATATCCCCGTGGCTACGCGCCTCACCTACGGCCCTGGCAAGCTCCCGACGCTTTACCGTCTTTAAATACTCTAAATCCTCCATTAATTTCTTATGGCCTGCCCTTGTAAGGTATATATCGCTCATAGCTTTTCTTTCCCTTTGCAAATATTAACGCACACGCCGCATATGTACTGGTCAACCAGCCTGTTTTTCTGGAATTCTTTTAATTTCTCGAAACATTTAATATGGTCAAAGTCTTCCGGGGATTCTTTTATGGCCCCGGCAGGACACATCTTAACACACAAACGGCACTTGCCGCAATCTTTTTTGACCGGCCTATCTGTTTTTAAAGGCATATTTGTTAATATGGTGGCCAGGCGGAACTGGCTGCCTATTTTCTCGTTCACCAAAAGATTGTTTCTGCCTATCCATCCTAAACCCGCCAACACCCCTACCTGTTTGTGCGACAGGTGCGCCTTTTGGTTCTCCCAATCCAGTATTATTGATGCCGGGATAGGCAGGGCCTTAAAACCATTTTTCTGGATAAAATTGCAAACCTTCAAAGCTGTTTGGTCAAGATAGGCATTTACCGTCCGGTAATGGTGAAAATACAGCCGGGTGGGCGCCTCGGCTATCTCTCCTAAAATTGCCTGAGACAAACGTGCGCCAATACACACTGCTTTATCAAAATCCGCTATCAAAGAACCCGAAATTCTGAAATCCTTGCGTATATTTCTTATATCGGCAACCCCAAAAAGATCAATGTGCTGACTGCGGGTAAACTTTGCTAAAACGGAATAATTTCTACTATTTTCCATTTAACCTCCTGAAATACACCATCAGTATGGATATTGCTGCCGGAGTTATGCCGGAAATACGCGAAGCCTGGCCCAATGTTAAAGGCCGATGAATACCCAGCTTCTCCCTTATCTCTCTTGATATCCCCGGGATCAGGGAGTAATCTAGACCGCAAGGCACTTTTATCCTTTCAAGATTCTTAAACTTTTCTACGTCTTTTAATTGCCGGTCAATAAACCCCTTATATTTTACTTCTGTCTCTATCACCCTTTTAACGTTTGGCTTTAGCTTTTTTAACTCTTTATAACCTAAAGCATTAAGGTCTTCCAGGGCTACCCCCGGCCTCTTTAACAAGCCATCCAGGGTTGTCTCTTTCTTGAAGAATTCCCCCTTAAAAGATTTAATCCGCGTCTTCTTCAAGAATACGATTCCCCTGTTAACGGACGCAGATTTATCTTCCTCCCTTTTATACTCGCTCCTGCTTAACAGCCCGATATTATACCCTATCCTGCTTAAACGTAAATCCGCATTATCTTCCCTTAGAATCAACCGGTATTCCACGCGGGAGGTAAACATCCGATAAGGCTCATTTGTGCCTTTTGTTACAAGGTCATCTATCAAGACCCCGATATAACCGGCAGAACGGTCCAGGATAACAGGTTCTTTATTCTTTATCTTAAGGCTGGCATTTATCCCCGCTACCAGGCCCTGGGCAGCAGCTTCTTCATACCCGGTAGTGCCGTTAATCTGGCCAGCCGAGTATAAACCCTCCACAGACTTCGTCTCAAGGGTCGGGTAAAGCTGCAAAGGGTCGATAACAGAGTGTTCAATCCCGTATCCGAAATGAACCACCTTAGCCTTCTCTAACCCCTTTATGGAACGGATCATCTCAAGCTGCACATCCTCCGGGAGGCTTGTCGATATACCGTTAGGATATACCTCGTTCGTATTCAAGCCTTGGGGCTCCAGAAATATCTGGTGACGCTCCCTATCCTTAAATTTAACTACTTTGTCTTCTATGGATGGGCAATAACGCACCCCCGTAGATTTTATTACCCCGGAATAAAGAGGCGACTTATCGAGATTATCCAGGATTATCCTATGGGTATTCTTATTGGTATGCGTAATGTAACAGGGAACCTGCCGGAGAGAAACGCCTCGCGTAGAGAAAGAAAAAGGCTCGGGGCACTTATCCCCTTCCTGTATAACCAGCCCGGGATAGTCAATGGAATTCTTATCCAGACGCGCGCATGTCCCGGTCTTGAAATTAAGCAGGTTGAACCCTGCGGACTTTAAACTGCCGGCCAGGCATTCAGAGGAAGGCTCGTTTATCCTTCCCGCGCTGAAATGCTTAAGCCCTATATGGATTAGCCCTTTAAGGAAAGTCCCGGAACAGATTATAACCGCCAAAGAGGATATTTTCCTTTTACGATTAATCACAACTCCCCTTATTCTTCCGCCTTCTATAATTAAATCGGTTGCCTCTCCCTTCTCAACCTTCAAACGCCGGGCGCCCAATACCGTTTTCTTCATATATCGGCTATACATCTCCATATCTATCTGGGCGCGGCTCGAATGCACCGCCGCCCCCTTGGATAAATTAAGCCTGCGGAATTGTATTGCGCAAGCATCGGCGGCCTTAGCCATCTGCCCGCCCAACGCGTCTATTTCTTTAACCAGCTGCCCTTTCCCAACCCCGCCTATCGCGGGATTACAGCTCATCCTGCCTATTGAGTTAACGTCAAAGGTAAGCATCAGCGTCCTTAGGCCTAAACGCGCGCAGGATAAAGCAGCTTCAATGCCGGCGTGCCCTGACCCGATAACAATAATCTCATAATCCAGCATATTCTTTTCTTATAAATTTCTTTAAATTTAATATTACAGGATAGCTTTTGTATCCTTGGCGTATTTATCCAATTATATCATTAAGCTCGAAAAAAGACGTTGAATGCTCTACAAAAACTATGAAATAAGTTGAACAAAGTTTGCATGGATAAAACCTAGGCCAATATCTTTTTATAGCTCAAAAGTCTTTGTTAAATAAAGTTAACATGCCCACTGGGATTCTTTAATTCCCACAAGTAGCGATTGATTTCATCCAACCTGCATGATTTCCTGCAATTTTGTATATCCCACTTATTAGTAATAAATTCCATAATCGATTTTCTTTTCTTGCTAAGCCAAATATGCTTAAAACTATTTTCTGAAACATTACCGAAAGAAAAACGTCTATTTCCAATAAATGCATTACATGGATAAATATTGCCATCACAAGAAATATGCGCCATAAACGGCAACCCTAAACAATACCCATAAGGCTTGCTTTGTGACAACTTTTCTAACGAATTATACCGGAATACGACGCTTAATCTCCCTTTAAAATTTTTCCTAAATTTGTCCTCTATACGCAATAAATCCGTAACTTTAAACTTATAATTTACTATATTCTTACTAAAACAGTGTTGAGAATATGGTTTTAATACTAGGCAATCTACTCCTAAATCGCTTAAAATTTCAGCTATTTTGATGACTTCTTTATAATTTTGAGGCATAAGTAAAGTCTGAATATTAATCGTACATTTATACTTGTTTTTATTTCTAATTTGCATCATATCCCTGATATTCTTAATTATTACACAAAAATCTTCTTTTTTAGTCCCATGCATGAATGCATAATTATTCTTTGTTCCGGCGTTTAAACTTATTCTAATCCAAACTAGATTAGCCAATAATTTATCGGCTAAAGCTCTGTTAAGTAGGATCCCGTTTGTTGAAATGGCTACGTCAATACCTTCTTCCTTAGTGAAATTTACTATTTCTCCGATTTTACTGTGCAAAAGTGGCTCGCCTTCTCCAGAGTAAAGGATAGATTTCACCCCGCATTTTGCCGCATCATGAACAAGTTTTTTTACACTTTCTTCAGCGAAGAAGACTTTTTTATATTTCAAATAGTCAAAAGCACAAAATATACACCTTTGATTACAGGCGCCCGATAAGCCTATTTCAAGATAAATAGGAAAGATTTCCTTCCCCCTATACCAATCGTACACCCTTGGTACATGGTAGAATAACTTGTGACTATCAATATTCAACTTATTGATATCTATCCCTTCTCTATCCATTTTTTAGGTATACGCCTTAGATCCTTGCAGAATCTAAATCAATGCTTCTTGATAAAACGTCCTTAGGTGGTTTTCCTATGTTTTTTATCTCCACCGATGAGTGTCCGAATATCTGAAATCTGTTTGTCTTTATCTTTAAATCACATGGGTTACAATATCCAAATTCATCACATTCTCGGAATATATCCTGTATGGCAAAATCTTGTTCATTTAAATTGCCGATAGAATTAAAATTGCTATAAAGATCATGATGGCATCTAAAAACATCTCCACTAGGGCCGATAATAAGCTCTGAAGTACGACACTTGCATTTTTCCCTCTTTTCACGGCGCACAGCCTCCGGATAGATATAAGTACCAAAGATATTACCATGATATTTCCCTAAAAACTCTTTTGTTTTAAAGATAATCCCTTCTCCTTCGCATGTTTTCTTAAGCACTTGAATCCTTGTCTCTTCCCAAGGGAATTCAATAGCATATATACCGATAGGGAAACCGGCCTTATGCAGCTTGGCAGCTTTCTTAACAAGCTGGTGCAAATCCATGAATTCTGGATGGTAGCTTATCCTTATTGCTGGATAAGGTGATATCCTTTTAAAACGAAGCGGATTTACCTTATCAATAAATTCCTCCACATTAAAACTTAAATTAGTCAAAATATCTATTTTCAAATCTTTTTTTAAACTATTAATTATCTCTATAAAACCTGGATGCAAAGTAGGCTCTCCCCCTTGAATGGTCACAGGCAAGTCTTCCCGACTGACTAATCGGTTTAAAACATTAATCCAATCTTGGGCCGGGATAGTTATATCATTAGGTATTTTTCTCCCGGAAAATGAATTAATACAATAACTACAGTTGAAATTGCATCTTAAGGTAAGAAAAACAGCTATGTAGTTATAACGGTCGGGAAGTCTTACTTCTTTTAAGTTCATCTTCTATTCTTTCTTTTACTTTTTCTGGAAATATGTAATCCATGCATTTCTTCTTCTTGTTACATTCAGGCATATAGCAGGGAATGCACTTATTTTTTAAATCAGGCAGAATATAAGAACCACGGCCATATAAGAATATCTCATCTGGAGAGGTCGGTCCAAATAACGCTATAACCTTCTTTCTTAATGCTAGGGCCAAATGAAGCCCAAGGGTATCAGCTGTTATAATAAGACGGCAAGAGTTAATCCATTCGATATATTTATAGAGGTTATTAAAACCTTTTTGCCAGGAAATTCTATATTCTCCCCCAACCAAGCCCTCTAACTCTACCCAATGCTTCTTAGGCCAACACTTATTCTTCCATTTATTACTTGTTGTCCAATTAAACCCTATATCATATATAATTTCTGATTGCGGCTTATAACCAAGAATATATTCTTCCCCCTTCCATTTTCTGCCTACTGCCCGGGCAAGAAAATATTGCCAATATCCCATAATCTTCTTTCTTTTCCTGATATCTTGGCTTATTTCCAACAAATCTTTTTCACCGGCACAAAACTGCCTATCCGTTAAACCATCATGATGGCAAAATCCCATCCTTACCCTTGCCGGTATTTCCTGTAATAATAAACAGACTTCGGGAGATTTCTCAAAGTTGACTATAGTATCAATATCCTTATTTTTTAATTTTCTTAACAAACCTCTATCTTTATAAAACAAGATTTCTTTCAGGTATTTATTGCCATGTAATAGCGGATACGCCTTCTTATCTGTTAGCCAATAAGCAATACGATCTTTAAAATAATGAAGGATGAAAGTAGTGCGTAAAACATCTCCTAAATTTGTCGTCAAGCTCTGTTTATTGTCAAGAGTCTCTGAATAGCCTAACTTTACTATTAATACGGATTTTTGCCTTACTCTTACCATTTTATTAAAGTGTTTGGTCTACTACCAATCAATCTTTGTTTATTTAAAAAGGTTAGTTGCCAGACCTATAGACAACTGGACAAGATTCTCGCTCATGACTTTATCGAGCGCTTCTATAAAATTATCGATTTCCTCTTTTTTTACTATTAATGAGGGGTTGATAAATAAGTTGTCTTCTCTCCCCCCCGTATAGATTAAAACATTATATTTTTTAAACATCTCTGATACTATTACAGCCGGCAATAGGCCTAACAGAAGACCTTCTATTTGCGGGGCATTTTTCAGCATTCTTGCGCTAAAGACTTCCGAGCTCTTATAAAGTTCGCAAACGCAAAGCAGACCTATCCCTCTTGCCTCTTTTATATAACGCGGGTACTTCTTTCTTAAAGATTCGAGCCTTAACAACAGGTATCTTCCCTGTTCCCTGGAATTCTCAACCAAATCTTCATCATTAATGATATTGAGCGCCTCTATAGCAGTAAAACATTCCTCCCCCATCCCCCCAAAAGTAGTAGTATGGACAGTGCTTCTATTCAGCGGGCCGTAAGTCTTTTTAAATATATGCGATTTAGCAATATATCCGGCTATAGAAGCTTTGCCTCCCCCCAAAGACTTAGAAAATGTAACAATATCAGGGATAACACTTTCGTGCTCAAAAGCGAACATTTTTCCAGTCCTTCCAAAACCGGTAAATACCTCATCCAAAATAAGAATAATGCCGTATTTACGGCACAATAAAGATAATTCTCTCAAGTATCCTTTTGGGGGGACTATCACTGAATCAGCTTTAATTGATTCTAAGATTACCGCTGCAATATCGTTTTTTCCTGCCGATATTCTTTTTTCGACCAAACCTCTGAATGCGTCTATATCTCCATAGGGAACTTCTATGCAGCCTTCTATCCTCTTAAAAAGTTCGCTGTATGGCCTTGAGGCCGGCCCAGAAACAGACATAGTTCCAAAAGTCTTTCCGTGATAACCCAAATCAGTATAAATTACTTTATCCCGGTTAGGAAAATGATATAATAAAGCCATCTTTAAAGCGCCCTCATTAGCCTCGGCTCCGCTATTGCAAAAGAAAGAATAGTTTAAATCCCCTGGGAAAATCTCAGCAAGGTTTCTTGCTAAAACACTCTGATATTGTGATATAAAAGCCTTGCATATCTCTAAGTGTTTATTTTCGTTAAACCTCCTCCTTGCTTCGAGTATGCGCGGATGGTTATGCCCATGGTTTAAAACACTCATTCCTCCAGAAAAATCTAATATTTTCCTTCCGCATTCAGAATATAAATACATCCCTTCAGCTTTTATTATCTTATAGCTGTCTAAACCTAAAATTCTTAAGAAAGTGGCAATCCCGGGATTAATGTATTCTTTATAATATTTTACCACCTCTGCTTGAGACAGATTATCAATTTCTGATAAACTAACTAAATTATATTTTTTCATTAAAATACTGCTCCTGGATTAATTAACATTATTAATAAGATCTTTATCTTTTTTTGACAATTGAATAATTAAGTAGGACTGAATAATTAAACTAACTGCATAAATTAAGCTCTTAAGAAACTCTGATTTCCTGGCAGAACGAAGAAGGCCCCATAAAATCCTCTTTTTACCCAAATAAAATCTCTGTTGCGCGATTAACATCAAATTATTTAACTCTACAAGCGGCAAGCTTGAAGAAGAGCTGTTTGATGAATAAAAATTAAAGTCGCTAAGGCTCCTTCCTTCGAAGCGTGGCGTACTATTATCCTGAAAGCTAATAGCGCTAGAATAATCAATAAATTTAAAGAAATACGCATTATCAAGCCTGGAATTAACAGCAAAATCTATCGTTAAAAGCATTTCTTCTTTTGTTTCACCGGGGAACCCGAGTATAAAATAACCGGATGATAAGATTCCGGTATTAAAGACTTTATTGATTACCTCTAAAGCTCTTCTCAAATCAATATCCTTTTTAATCTGGCTCTGTATTCGAGGACTACCAGACTCAATACCAAAATTTATCTTATAAGTACCGGCTCTTCTCAAATTCCTAAGAAAAACATCTGGCATTCTATCTATTCTAAGTCCGTTTGGAAAGGCAAGACTAAATTTTTCCCGGGTGCTTATCAACAAAGAACATATTTCGTTTGCCCTCTCTAGATCAAAGTTGAATGAATCATCATAAAAATGAATTTCTCTGATTTGATACTTTCTGGATAAAAAGAGTATTTC
>JACCDG011694120.1_pt1 | contig 14907 bp, 18 predicted proteins | sample 7442471 | NCBI WGS metagenome assembly JACCDG01 (sample SAMN15323444, study PRJNA562643) | freshwater metagenome | isolation source: river surface water | place: USA:Blue River Watershed | collected 2017-08-17
GTTCGACTTCTCCATAGGACAGGTCGCTTTTCATTGAGCTACCCAGATGCAGTTCTTCCTGTGTTAATTTCAAATGGCCCTTGTTTTCATCTGACCACAGCGTGGAACAAAAATCTTCAGACATTTGAAAGCAGGAATTTGTTGGTGGAAGTTCAAATGAAAAGGCAAAATGCGGAACCCCTACGAAGCACAGAAATAATCCCGAAAAAATGATTCTCTTCAACATTCTCAAACCCCCATCCCTATTGGCGATGGGGGTTTCTTGCAGAGAATAGGTCATCCATGCAAGCCACAACAGCCAGTGGCAATAGAAAGTCGTTATCTTGTTGTGGTCGTGGTCTTCGAATACCACAAGACTTTTTCCGATAAAATGCGGGGAAGGAATTCCTTCAGGCAGGTCTCAGGAGTAACAATATCAATTTTGATGGGAAGGTCCGATTCTTCCATGGCTTCATAGATATCAGCAATTTCAGCCCGAGTCAGAGAGGGACTTGCTTCAATCCATAAATCTAAATCTGAATACTTTCGGAATGTATTCTTGGATCGAGATCCAAAGAAAGAAACTGAAAAAGAGTCTTTCGCCAAAAGGTGAGCGTGAAGAATGTCACTCACGATCTTTTGCTGCGAAGACGATAGCCCCTGAGGAGAACTAGACATTTTTTTCCTTCATCACATGAAGTAATTTGGTGGCTAATGGAAGAAACTGTCTGGCTAACTGATAACTATGATCTGCAAGTTCTTGACCATACTCGTGACTGGTTTGATTTCTCATTTTTTGGAAATTCAACCAGTCTTCAACATTATCAATCCAGTTCAGTCTTCCAAGTTCACGGAAGACTGATTTGGGTGTTTCAGCTTCGATTTCATGTTGTTTGAGTGTGCGTTGCGCCAGCTTCCATAGGAGTTCATAGCAATACTCAAATCTTTGGATCGTCCCATCTCTTTCAAGCTCCGTAGGTTTATCCAGGCTGAGAGCATCGCTAAGATTTTGGAGAGCTTTTTCCATTGGAGCTGTCGAAAGTGACATAGCAACCACCAATTATTGGAAATTATGAACTTGCGCGATGTAGGGAAGATTGCGGTAGTAGCCTTGGTAATCCAGGCCATAGCCAACAACGAAGTCGTTGGGAATTTTAAAACCTACGTAATCAACTTTGCATGGCACCTTTAAGGCCTCGGGCTTTTCCAACAACGTCACTGTTGTTAAAGATTTTGGTCCGCGAGCCAATAAAGAATTTTTTAAGTAATTCATAGTCAAGCCCGTGTCGACAATGTCTTCCACCAACAAAACATGTTTGTCTTCAATGGGGCGAGCTAAATCTAAAGTGACTTTCACTTCTCCTGTGGAGCTTGCGCCATGGTAACTGGAAACTCCAAAAAATTCACAGGTCACATCCGCATTGATGTTACGAATCAGATCGGAATAAAACATGAAAGATCCTTTAAGAACACATACGGCAACAATTTCCTTACCGCTGAACTTATCGGTCAGAATGGCTCCAAGTTCCTGCACTCGTTTTTGAATTTTTTCTTCTGTAAGGTAAGGTGTCATTTGCAAGGATGTCATAGGAGCCTCTTTCTATAAGTTTTTAGACAAAAGAATTATTCATGATTTCGCCAAAACCACCGCCGCCAGGTACGATATAATCCTTATCGTTCAAGCCGCGCTCTTCATTCCAATAGGTTCCGGGAATAGATGCAAGAACTTTTTCACTGGATAAGCCGCGATCCAAGCGAAGGGCATAGATCACCAGGTCAGGATGGATACGACGGACATTGCGCAGGTATTCGGGTGTGACAATCAAATGAATCGCGATAAATTTACGGGCCTTCCCTGGGACATTTTTTTTGTAGTAATCCACCCCTGCGATCAAAGTATTTCCCGTGGCTCCCATAGGGTCAGGAAAAATCAGGGTGGTGTTTTCAATGTCTCCCCCAATTTTCGTCGAACTGATTTCGGTGCCAGTGACATGGTTGGCTGGGTCCACACTTCGTGAAGCGAAGATATGATCTTGTCGCAGTTGCTGATGAGCCACCGCAAAATGCAAGTCGTGAAAGCAAATATGACTGGGATAGGTCCCTGCACGGGCAATATTCACAGAAACCACTTTTTGATGGGGTTGAATCATGGTTGATGTTAACAAACTGTTGGGATGGGATTCTGTCATTCGCGTGGGCAGAGACATCGCAACAGTTTCCAACTCATGATCCATCACTTCTGCAATCAGGTGCGAGTATAAAAGCTCCACAAGTTCATTGATCTCGGGTTGAAAAGTTTCAGGAGCACATAAGCGCGCAAGCAAACCATTCAAGAAGGGGCGATCAATAATATGAATTCGGGGGCCGTAAAGATGTTTCAGCATTAAGGAGAATTTTTTTCAAACTCGAAGAAGATAGTCAACTCGGAATCACCTTTTAAGAAATTTGGTGATTTGAAGAGTCGAAAAACTTGGATCGAAGAAAGCTCTTCATTCAATTCCATTAAGTCACGGTGTGGTAGAATTCCACTGACATAAAAGGCCTGTCCCTTTTGTAGTTCGAAGGACAGAGGATAGCTTCTTCGAGCAGGAAGCACTGTTCCTTCAGACTCTCGAAGGGCGCGGCCAATTTCTAACTCGGCACGCAGAGGAAGCATTTCCACATCACTTAAAGAAAGAAGGGTGGCAAATCCTTGATCCATTTCTGGATCCTGAGCTTTTTTTCCAAAAAACCAATGATGACTCAATTGTTGCGAATCAAAGCGACGATCAATTTTATGTAAAATTCTGACACCAGAGATCTGGAGCTTTTGCTTTAATTGTTGCAAGACCCCTGCCTTCATTTCCGCTAAAGAAAGAAACTGCCCAAGATTTTGACTTTCATCAATAAAGTTTGCCAAGGTTTTTCGATCCACTTCGGCGTAGTAGATTTTGACTAAAATACCACGATGATTTTCATTTTCATTCAGATTGGCATTCGAAGGATTGGTGGTCGAATTTGTTGCATTTCCATCGGGGGATGCGGAAGGCATATTTGCATTCGACACAGTTCCTGGCACGAAGGAGGACGCTGCCGGCATGGAGTTTGTCGATGCTTGCATGCCCGAGTTTCCCGCGGTGGAAGATCCTGTCATTGCGGCATCCTTCGATGCATTTTCATCCGCACCAGGAGAGGCGGCACTGCGATGACCTGCGCCAGTTCCAGAATCTTTGCCAGAGTCTGCATCCTGGTTGGATGTGAGTTTTTGCAGGACAAGCTGTTTTTGTTGAATGAAATACCATGACCCTGCAGCAACCAACGAGGCTACAAGCAAAAAACTCAGGGGACTTGTCACAGCTCGAAGAAGAAGCGAAGGGGCCTTCGGCTTGAACTGCTGCATATTCACACCACAGTTTGCGCAATACTGATCTTTGGGTTGCGAAAAACCACATTTTGGACAATTCACTAGCATAGATAAAGTTTAGCCGGTCCAAGGATTGACGCACAATCCTTTTATCCTTAAGTTAGGTGAAGTCCGTCGAAGGTCCAGATTTGCGAGAAAGGCTGATGTTGATGACTGCAAACCGCCCCCATATTCCTGTGTTACAAAATGAAGTTTTGCAGGCTTTTCAGCCCGTCATCGAAGATCGCCAAAAACATCAACAAAGCCTGAGATACTTTGATGGTACTTTTGGACGTGGAGGTCATCTTTCCGCTGTTCTTGAAAAAGTTCCCAATCTTGAAATGGTGGCCTTTGATCAAGATCTTGAGGCGATCACTTTTGGAAAAGAAAACTTTGCCTCTTTGATGGCCACTCAACAGCTTCAATTGTTTCATAAGAATTTTTCTGAGTTTTCTTCAGATGACTTGGGGCAATTTGATTTGATGTTGGTGGATTTAGGAGTCAGCTCTCCTCAGTTAGATCAAAGCGAAAGGGGCTTTAGCTTTTATCATGAAGGTCCCTTAGATATGCGCATGAACCAAACTCAAACACGAACGGCAGCTGAATTTGTCAATGAATGGGACGAGGATCAGCTGAATCAAATTTTTAAAGAGTACGGAGAAGTGCGAAGTCCCTACCGTGTGGTGAAAGCGATTGTACATGATCGAGTTCATAAAAAGCCCTTCGAGACAACCACGGAGCTATCAGGTTTGATCGAACGTGTGGATCGATGGAGAAATAAAGGTGTACATCCTGCAACTCAGTATTTCATGGCATTAAGATTGGTCGTGAATCGAGAGCTTGAGGTCCTGCAGCAAACTCTTCGAAATTTAATTCTTGGACTAAAGCCCAAAGGACGCATCGTGGTGCTGACCTTTCACTCATTAGAGGATAGAATTGTTAAAAATATCTTTAAAGCATCCACGGATTTAGGGATGCTTGTAAATAAGAAAGTCATCATCGCAAGTGATGAAGAAATGAAAGTCAACCCAAGGTCGCGAAGTTGTAAGCTTCGAGCCTTTGAAAGAATGTGAGGATCTATGCTTTCTTCAACAAGGACGTTGAAAAAGTTCCACCACCTAAAGCCTTTTGTCAGCATGAGTATTTTTATTGGTTCCATGTTTGTTCTTGTGTTTCTTCAAATGGAAGAACGTCGATTAGGCTATGAACTTCTTCGCCAGGGTCGGGAACAAAAAAAACTGACAGAGGAAACAAGACATTTATCCATTCAGTTTGCTCGCATGACTCGCTTGCAGAGCATTGAACAACAGGCTTCTGAAAAGCTGACTTTGAAAAAATTAAGCTCCAAACAAATTATTCATCTGAGCGGTTTGCCACAGATTCATTCAAAGGATATGCCTTGAAATCCCGAGTCTTACTCCTCTTCGCTTGTCTGATGGGTCTATGGTCCCTTCTTGTTGGTCGAGCTTTGTTTTTGCAAATTTTTCCCAATCAAAAACTGACTCAGCTAGAAAAACAAAAATTTCAAACGGCGATTCACTTGCAAAGTCGTCGAGGTGCCATTGTGGATATCAAGGGAAAAGAATTGGCGATGTCGTCCAAGGTTTACTCTTTATTTGCAGATCCATCTTTACTGGAACGAAAAAAGAAACTGGCGCAAAAGTTAGCCAATGTCTTAGGTGGTTCTTGGCAGGAAATTTTGAATAAAATCGATGATAAAAATAAAAAGTTTGTTTGGATAGAGCGAAAACTTTCAAAAGAAAAATATGATGTGATCAGCTCTTGGAAAATCCATGGATTATCCTTTATTGAAGAATACAAACGTGTTTATCCCAGTGATCAATTGGCCAGTCAAATTTTAGGATTCATCGGTACGGATGGGCATGGATTGGAGGGCGTTGAACGACATTACGATGAGGCTCTTCATGGAAATGCTAAAAAGGTGACTGTTCGTAGAGATGCTCGAGGACGACCTTTGTTGGCGGATGGGTTAATCTTTACAGAGGCTCCTGATGGAGCAGAGATCAAGCTGACTTTAGATTCTGAACTGCAATATGTTTTGGAAAGTGAGCTGATGAGTACTGTTTCAGAATTTCAAGCAGATCAAGCCTACGGAGTCATTCTGGATGCAAAAACTTCAGCGATACGGGCGCTGGCAACAATGCCGAGTTACAATAGCAATGCTCCCTTATCTGCGTCCGCGGATTTGCGTCGCAATAAAAGTGTGACGGATGCCTTTGAGCCTGGAAGCACAATGAAGACTTTGGTAATTGCAGCGGCTTTGCAGGAAAAAAAGATTCAACCTGACAGTCGATTCTTTTGCGAAAATGGGAAAATGCAAATTGGAAAACATTTTATTCATGAAGCAGAAGCCAAGCATAGTTTTGGCTGGTTAACTGTTTCAGATATTTTGGCGTTTTCATCAAATATAGGAACCACAAAAATAGCCTTTGATTTAGGAGATAAAAAGCTGAATGAAGGTCTGAAAAGTTTTGGCTTAGGTTCAAAAATGGAAGTGGATCTTCCGGGTGAAGCAAAAGGAAGTATCCAAGAGCTTCCATGGCAACCGCATTTACTTTCAAATATTTCATTTGGTCATGGAATTGCAGCAACTCCTTTGCAGATGGCGAATGCCTATGCTGCGATTGCCAATGGTGGTACTTTAAATAAACCCTGGATTGTCGAATCCATTCGTGATGGTGATACAGGTGAATTAAAAACATTTCAGGCAAAAAAAATTCGACAAGTGATCTCTGCGGAAGTGGCAGAGAAAATGCGAAAAATGCTGATGGGTGTGACGGCTCCGGGAGGCACAGGAGAAAATGCCAAAGTACCTGGATTTTTAGTTGCAGGAAAGACAGGGACGGCACAAAAAGTAAATCCCTTGGGACGTGGGTATATCAAGGGTGGATATATTTCTAGTTTTGCGGGTTTTATTCCTGCAAATGATCCTCAGTTCGTGATTTACGTAGCCGTCGATCATCCGAAGAAAAATTCATATTACGGAGCACAAGTCGCAGCCCCTTTGTTTTCTCGAATTGCAGGATATGCTGTTCGTCAATATGGCTTGGTTCCAAGTCAGATGACCGCAGAAGTTAAGTCTCCATCGAAAATCAAGAAATCTGAAAATCTAAATTTGGTCAAAAAAGACTCCAAAGTGGAACAGGAAATTATGAAAGATGGAATAGTTCCAGATTTAAAAAATCTGTCTTTGAGACAAGCCCTTCGAAAAATTCAAGGATTAGATTTGAAAGTTCAAGTTCAAGGACAAGGACGAGTCAAATTGACAGAACCATCTGCAGGATCTACGTTGAACGACAAGAAAGAATTAAAAATTCAGCTGGAGTAGATTCGATTTATGAAAACACCATCAAAGTGGGTTGCTGCTGGTTTATGTTGGGCCAATGATTGGCTGGTAGCACTTTATCTTTGGTTTGGTGTTGTTCGTAATCCTTCTTTTTGGTCCAAAATATTTCAGCAAATAGATTCCTCCAAAGAATCTTTAGGAGTTGAATTTTCAACAGATCAAATCCAAGCTCTTCTTCCTGATTTGCAAGCTTCTGTGGAAGGTCCAGTGATGTGGGGGCTTTTGATTTTAATTGTATTTCATGGATGGATGTACTGGTCTTATGTGCAGGGAAAAAAGTCGGCGCAGACTTATATTTTCATTCTGAGTTTTTCAGGATTTATTCTGTCTTTTGTTTCTATTTTTACTTCGTGGCCACACTTTGTTCCCTTGGCTTTATCAACTCTTGCTTCTATTTTTTATTTTGAAGCATGGTCTGTTGTTCGTCTTCATCGCTCTTCTCATAAAAGTAAATTTGTTCTGTAAAAGGTCCTGACCTAGCCCGCCTTGATTCAAGGCGAGGGGACCTTTTGCTAGTCAGTTTCCTGGACCTTGATCCTGAATTGGACTCGAACTTGGTCTATTTTTCAAAACCAAAGTCCAGATTGTATCTGACGATGGTCCAGAAATAGCTAGATCAGACTAAAGGTTTGCAAGACCTCGCCGTTAAGTTAGTCAGAAGCAACGATCGAATCTTGAAAGAGAAACTCAGATCAGGATCCAGAGTGACTGCTAGATCCAAAATCGCTTGAAGGTTTTTTTTGAAAGTGAAGATCACCAACGTGTTCAACCAATGCGTAAAGGATTATGCGCAGGCCCAATGTCGAGTAGGTACGACTTGAGGTTTTGAGAGGAAGGATTCTCATAACATAAAGGAGGCCCTTATGGGTATGAGGATTACAACAAACGTAGCGAGCATCAATGCACAACGTAGCATGGTGAACTCTCAAAGAGAAATGGGAAGAAGTTTTGCACAACTTTCTTCCGGTACTCGCATCACAAAGTCTGCAGATGATGCTGCAGGATTAGCCATCAGTGAAAGCTTAAAGTCTCAGATGCGTAGTTATACGCAGGCTTCACGCAATGCGAACGATGGTATTTCCATGGTTCAAGTGGCAGAGGGTGGATTGAATGAAATCAGTAATATTTTAACTCGTATGAGAGAACTTGGGATCCAGGCATCTTCAGATACAGTCGGAGAACGCGAACGCGGATACATCAATGAGGAGGTTCAGCAAATGAAATCAGAGATGGAGCGTATTGCGAAAACAACTCGCTTCGGTCGTGTTCACTTGATTGATGGTTCCGGAGAAAAGTTCGATTTCCAAGTTGATATCAACAATGATGATTTTCAAGATCGTATCTCGTACGATTCAGGAAAAACAAATGCCACAATTGATGAACTGAATGTGGGTGGTTTGGATTTTAGCCAAAAGGGTGGAGCACAAGAAGCTCTGACAACTTTGGATGATGCCCAAGCGCGAGTGAATGGATTCCGCGCCAATTTAGGTGCTTTGCAAAATCGTTTGCAATCCACTGTGGATAACTTAGGTGTGTCTTATGAAAACTTAGCTGCTGCGAATTCACGAATTCGAGATGCTGACATTGCAATGTCAACAGCGGAAGCAACACGAAACAATATCTTGTTGCAAGCATCAACAGGGGCTTTGGCTCAAGCCAATCAGATCCCTCAATTAGCGATGAAATTAATTGGATAATGGTTTAAGGGAAGGAAACTCCTTCCTTCCCGGTACCAACCTACCCAGAGGGATGACTTAGGTCTGCCTCTCTGGGGTACTTCAAGGTTGTACCGGTGGTTTTTTCCAGAATTTCTTTGCTCGCAGATCGCAAAAGAGTCCAGGTCTTTAAACAAGACTCAAGGGCTGGGGGAAGTGTTGCCGATAGGCTCATTGTATGGATATTAAAAAAGCCGTCACTGCAATCTTACCCACTCAGGCCGAGCGTGTTGCTCGGGTGGAGAGGTCTATCAAAACAGATTCAACGACGGATCGAGATGCAAACGGGCAGCAAGCCCACAGCGGATCGGATCAGAACAAAGAACCTCTTTCCCAAGAGGAAATGGAAAAAGTTCTGGATTATTTAAAAAACTTAGCCGTTGTCAAAGAACACCAACTACAAGTTGTGCTGGTTCTTCGTGAAAATAAAAAATTCGTTCTTCTTCAAGAACCCAATGGAACGATTGTTCGTCGCATTCCCGAGTACGAACTAAGGTCTGTTCTTCAGCCTGCGGGCGAGGATAAAGGCGTTCTTCTTCGTCGATCAGCTTAACTTCCGTCGTGGAAATAGCGTCCAGCCATTTATTTGACTCTCGAACATCAAAAAAATCTGCCACAATAAAGAAAAGGCGCAAGAAGTGTCTTTAAGAGTTTCAGTCACCAAGTCAGGAGGACAACGTGGCGGGTATTCGAATCACAGGCATGGCATCGGGATTACCCCCGAATATCGTTGAGCAGATCATGGATGCTGAACGTATTCCTGTGAAGAATATGCAAACTCAAAAGTCCAAACAAGAAGATAAATTAAAATTAGTCACCGAATTAGAAACAAAAATTAATGATGTCACAAAAAATCTTGGTGAACTGACAAGTACGCGTGGGTTCATGGATAACCAACTGATCAGTGGTGATCCAAGCGTTATTGGAGGCGTTGTTGATGGTGCCAACGCAGTCACAGGATCTTGGGGAATTGAAGTTCTTCAGTTAGCTCAGAAACCAGGAGCTGTTTCCAACGGATTTCCAGATCGTGACCGTACACAGATGGGGACTGGGTATATTAAGTTTGAAACTCCACAAGGTATGAAACAGGTTTATATCAACTCAAGTAATTCCACACTGGATGGTGTTGCCAAGGCCATCAATACCTCTGGCTCCGGGTTGAGAGCGACAGTCATCAATGATCGACGAGATAAAGGTGCGCCATTTCGATTGCTGGTAACGGGTTTGACAACGGGAGATGATCAACAGGTCAGTTTTCCAACAATCTACTTATTGGATGGTGATCAAGATATGTACTTTGATCAAAACCGTCCGGCACAAAATGCTAAAATTAAACTTGATGGTTTTGAAATGGAAGTTCCTGAGAATAAATTGAAAGATATTGTTCCAGGTGTCACTTTGGATTTAAAAAAAGCAGCACCTGGTCAAGAAGTTCAAGTCAGTGTGAAGGAAAACCAAGAAGTTATTTCTGGTAAAATTAAATCTTTCGTGGATTCATACAATGCGGTTTTATCATTTATTCAAAATCAAAATAAGATGAATGAAAAAACGGACACATCCAGAACACTGGGTGGAGATGGGCTTTTACGATCCATAGAAAGCGATATGCGGCGAGTGATTTTAGATCCTCAATATGGTGTTGGATCATCTATTCATCGAGTTGCACAAATTGGAATTGAATTTAGTCGTAATGGAACTTTGAATTTTAACGCTGATAAATTCAATGCTGCCTTAGCTCAGGATCCTCAGGCTGTTGCTAGTTTTCTTCGAGGTGATGGGTTTAGCATTGGATTTGTTCCAACAGTCAAAAGACAAGTTTCAAATTTATTGGCGACAAACTTTGGTGTCATTGCGAACCGAAAGCGTGGTTTGACCGAGAAGATCGACAATATGAATAAACGTATTGAAGGAAAAGAAAGACTTTTGACTGTGAAAGAAGATCAATTGCGACGAAAGTTTGGAGATTTAGAAACCAAAATGTCCAAGATGCAGCAGCAGATGGCAAGTGTCGGTGCCATGGCAGGATCGATGGGAGTGAAAGGGTAATTCAATGAAAATTAAGACTTTAAAAAAAGAACAACTTACCGAAGAGAGAGGAATATGAGCAATCCGTACCAGAAATATAAACAAACAAGTATCCATAGCGCAAGCCGTGAAAAATTGTTGTTGATGATGTATGAAGGCGCCATCAAGTTTACGAAACGTGCTATTATTGCCTGCGAACAAAAAAATATTGCAGAAAGATGCACGAATATTGGTCGCGCTTACGATATTATTTTGGAACTGAATAATACTCTTGATCATAAAGTGGGTGGGGATATCTCAAAAAACTTAGAACAATTGTATATGTTCATGACGGAACAATTTACGAAGGCAAATATTTCTGGTGATCCAGAACCATTAAAGGCTTCTTTGAAAATATTAGATACCTTATATGATGCTTGGGTTCAGGCTGTCGAAAAAATAAAAAAAGAAGATACAAGCCCAACAAAATAGAAATCCAACACTATCCCAGGAGGGGATTTTATGAATGCAATATTAGAACTTCTCGAAAGAAAAAATCAGTTTCTCAACGAATTTTTTGATTTGAATGAGCGAGAAATTGTTCATTTTCAACAAAGTAATTTCGATCAATTGGATTACTTTTATCAAGCACGTGAAAGTTTGTTAGAAATTATTCATCACATTGATGAAAAGATTGATGAACTTCAAGTTGCTCTTGGTGAGTATTCTCCAACAGATGATGAAAAGGTATCTTTAAAAAAATCTCTGACAACAAAAGATAATTTTGTTCACAAGATTTTAAGCCAGGATCTGGTCATTCTTCAATGCATTGATGATGAAAAATCGTCTATTATTCGTGAACTTCAAGAAGTTCAGAAAAATAAAAAGGGCATCAGTGCATACAAGTCACCAACATTCCACAAGACATTGGACGAGGAAGTTTAGTCGTTCTGTTGGTTATTTTGTTCGACCAAGGTCAAGAAGTGATGTGAATGACTTTAACTGAAACAGCTATCGTCCGATGAGTCCTTTGATGAGAGAATTTGCAGCAGGAGAAAGTACATGGGCTTTGTAGGTATCATAATCGTATTTGTGATGGTATTCGTGACGTTTATCATCGCAGGCGGTAAGATCTCGGTGATCTTAAAAGCTGCGCCTGTTGAGCTTTCAATTATTGCCGGTTCTGCTCTTGGAGCCTATATTATTTCAAATCCCATGAAAGTCATTAAAGCAGGTTTTAAATTAGGCATGCATGCAATGACGGCAAAAGGGCCTCAGAAAAAAGAATACATTGAACTCTTACAAATGATGTTTCAGATTTTCCAACTTTTTAGAAAAGATGGACCTCAAGCGGTTGAGAAACATATTGAGAATCCCGAAAAAAGTGAAATTTTTTCTGCCTATCCAAGTTTTATCAAAAATCATCATGCTGTTCACTTTATGTGTGACACGATGAAAATTACTTTATCAGCGGATCTATCTCCTTATGATGTGGATGATTTGTTAGATGCGGACGTCAAAGCCATTCATGCTGAAGAACATCTAGCTCAACATGCGATTCAAGCAACCGCGGACGCATTGCCTGGACTAGGAATCGTTGCCGCGGTTTTGGGTATCGTGAAAACCATGGCGCATTTGACCGAGGGTGTGGAAAAAATTGGTAGCCTTGTCGGATCCGCACTTGTTGGAACCATGTTGGGGGTTTTTCTTGCCTACGGTTTGATTGGTCCAACAGCAACAAAAGTGGCTGCAGATTTAGAAGCTGAAGGTCGCTACTTGAATTGCATCAAAGCAGCGATGGTTGCTTTGCAGAGGGGCGCTCCCCCATTGGTTTGTATCGAGTTTGCACGTCGAAGTATTATGCCTGAAGAAAGACCAACATTTGAAGAGATGGATAAGGCAACAAAAGAGATTAAAAAAGCAGCTTAGTGAAAGGCTTTTGTGGCAGAAAAAAAGGGAACAACCATTGTTATCAAAAAGATCACCGCAGGTGGCGGTGGTCATCATGGAGGAGCTTGGAAAGTTGCCTTTGCTGACTTCATGACTGCGATGATGGCGTTCTTTCTTGTGATGTGGTTACTGAATCAAACTCCTGAAACTAAGAAAGCAGTTTCAGATTATTTTTCTACTCCCAGTGTGATTGAGTATAGTTTTTCTAACTATGGAGTCGAAATTACATTAGAAAAATTATTTTTAGATCTGATGAATGAGCCGCTGAAGGCTTTTCAAGAATTTTTAGAACCTGTGGATAAAACTCCAAATCTCTTAGATATGGGGTCCGCAAAAGTTGTTGCTGCAGCCATGGCTGATCAACTAGGTGATGTGGCAAAAAATGTGAGTATTTCTCCAGATGGGTTAGAGTTTGATATTCCAGATACTCATTTATTTGATGCTGGAACTTCAAATCCTTCCAAAGATTTTGTTGCGTCGATGGAAAAAGTGAAAGGTATCACTGCGGGTTTAGCCGATGCGAATTTATCGATCACGTCCATGTTGTTTCATCAATCTGTTCCTGGAAGTGCTCCCGCTGTAGCCGAAAAGGTTGCGAACGAACGACTGGATATGTTGCAGAAAAAAATTCAAGCAGGCTTGGAACAACCCACCGTCGATGTAAAAGGTTTTGTTCAGGTTATTTCTAAAAAAGATTTTGTCGAAGGTCAGGGGCGAAGACCCATGGGATTGATCCGTTTACGAATCAAACAAAAAGAAATCAAATCTGATGGAAGCAAGCCAAGGAAATTAGAAGACCTATTTGGTTCCAAAAAACCAGATATGAATGTCTACGATAATTTTGTCAAACAAGTCAGTGAACGCAAAGCTAAAGCAAAACAAGCCGAATAATTAAAATTTTGTCTGCATGGTAAGGAATAAAAAGGGACCGGCCTTACCACCAAGATCTGTGGCATTTGTCCATGTTCCTTGAAGGGCAAAAAGCAGTTGGTTGATTTTATAACTTAAACTGGCGCGAGAATGAAAATAAGAGTTCACTCCAACGGCGGAAAGACTTTGATAGCCTAGCTCTGCCTTGAATAAAAGATCTGAACCAAGAGGCCAATCCGCAACAAATCCTAAGTAACTTGATTCTGTGTAGGATCCTTCCCAATTATCATTTTTTAGATAAAGAACATGGTATCCAAAAAGATTGAGGTCCAAATCTATCAGCATTCCATTACGGCCTGTTTCTTTATAGAAACGATTCAAAATGACTTTGATCATTAAGTCGGCGTTGGTGGTAAAATTCATTTTATAGCCCAGAGTGGGACGTAAATTCAGCTGCACGCTTTCTGATCCATAGTGAACATTGCCAGCACTTAATGAAAATAAGAATTGCCCATTTATCAGATACCCTAGGTTTCCACCAAAATGTGGATCTGATTCTGTTTGTGTGATTCCTTGTTCAACATAATTTGTAGCAAACTCACCTTCAAAAAAGAATTTTGTTCCATCATTCGATGTGGATTTATTTTCATTTTGAGAATGGACCTGCAGTGAAAAGAAAAGAAGCAAAAAAATTGAAAGGAATTCCCATGTTGAAGTTTTGCTTCTGACTTTCATATCTACCTCGGTCACGTGGCGAAGACAATTTCGACTTCTGCCATTTTGTTGATGTAAAATCTTTTGGCGGCCTTATCAATGGCGCAAATCGCCTGAACATAATCACCATCAGGGTTGCGAATAATCCCAAATGGAAAAATACGTCGCGTCTTGCCCTTCAGGCTACCGCCTTCATACAAAATGTCAAGAGCCAGACCCTTTTCCGTGGCTTCGAAAACCTTTCGAAACTTATCTGTTGATGAGCGCAGTAAAGTGTAGTTTTCCCATGCCAAAGGTTTTTTTTGCACCTTCAGAGCTTCTTGCAATGTTTGGTGAGGAAGCTTTTCTAAACACTTAATGGCAACTTGCAAACAGGCTTCGGCATCATCTTCTGCACGATGAGCTTGTCCCTGTGGCAATTGAAAATACTTGATCAATGTTTGCAATTTATGGTTCACGCTATTTTTAAAAAGTTCACGGGACAGTAAGCTTGAACATAATAAAACATTTTTTGGAAAATCTAATTTTGCACGTTCAAATTCCAAAGTCAGGAATCCCAAGTCAAAGGGGGCATGATGGGCTACCAAAACGCTATCTTGAATAAATTCTCGAACCTCATGAACTTTTTCTTGAAAGTAAGGTTTATCTTGAACCATTTCATTTGTGATGCCATGAATTTTAATAATTTCTTCATTCATCGGCTTATGAGGTTTAAAAAGATGGGTCCAAACTTTGCGTTCACCATTGGGTTCAATGCGAACAGCTGCAAGCTCCACAATTTCATCTCGAACAGGGTAGGCTCCGCTGGTTTCAGTATCAAAGGCGACAATGGGATATTTTTTCCATGATTCCGTAAGATCAAAATTCAAGAATAACTCCTGGTTATTGTTGTGTTTTTGAATCATCTACGGGCGGTTGTTTGTCAA
>JACCDG011862843.1_pt1 | contig 14907 bp, 17 predicted proteins | sample 7442471 | NCBI WGS metagenome assembly JACCDG01 (sample SAMN15323444, study PRJNA562643) | freshwater metagenome | isolation source: river surface water | place: USA:Blue River Watershed | collected 2017-08-17
AAGCGCCGCCGACGCCCCTCGCCTGTCATTTGCAAAACACGCTTTGCTCAGAAGTGATTGGCTGATGAGGGAATGCGGGACAGCGCCTTTGGCGAGCATTTTGAGCCAGAGGGGATTTTTGGTGGGTGGTTTTGACGCATTGAAAAGCGCGCGCATGCGATCCCGTAGGACGCTGAGTTGTTTCGCGTCCCCCTCCCCCATATCCCCTTTCTCAAACCGCGCCATCATGTGCGCGACGTCCACCTCCACAAACTCCACTGCCCACCTCGCCACCGCCTCACTCACCGTTGGCGCGGTCGGCTGATTCAGGCAGGCGCAGAGCCCCGCGAGCCTTAGGGCTTTAAGGTGGGCGCGGTTGAGGATGGAGAGGACGGCGCCGTCGGTAAGCGTTGCGTTCATCCGATTGACCACCTCCACCTCATACTCATCCATCACCTTCTGCGCCGCTGTGCTAAGGGGAATGTGGAGGTAGGAGGAGTTGCGGGACATGTAGATAGAGGTCTCAACCGCTTTGATCAGCTTCCCCTGCAGCTCACTCCTCATCACCATATTGCGCGTTTTCGACGACACCTGCGCCTCCCCTTCATACACAATGCTGAGAAAGCGAGGTATCAGTCCGTCCGCCACTGACGACTCCGTCAACTTGTTGAAAAACGTCTCTGGCGTGCTCACCCCTAAAATCGACAACGCAGGCGATTCAAGAAGTTTGGTGTTCTTCGTGCTGTCTGAATACGCGATGGGTGACAACGTCTTGTACTCCCCCGACTTGCTGAACAAATCAAGAAGCGCGGCTTTGAGGGTCAATTCGGCGACATTTGCCCGCGGGTCTGCCATGGCGCATAGCCGAATGCCAAACTCCCCCACAATCGCAAGTACCGCGGGAATGTCTCTCTCCCCCAGCGTCCGAATCAACCCAGGTCCTGAGGCGAGGTTGGAGGGGCCGCGGAACGCCTCCACCTCCGGGATCTGCGTGCGCAGCGTCTGGTAAATCAAATCTATCCCGTCCGCCGCCCCTTCCTTCCCCTTCCCTGTTCCGGCAAGGAGCAGCACGTATTGATTTAGTCCAGTTCCTGAGATGTTGAAATGGCGACCCATGACGCCCGCAGCGAAGGCAATGGCGCCCGCGTACGCCACCTCCCGCACCGGATGTATGGCGGCGCCATAGATGAAGTCAGCAAGATCGCCTAAGACGTCGGGAGGACGAGGGTAGGTTCTGTACACCTGCCTCACTCCTGGATCTTTTGGAGGTGGAATTTTAAAAGCGGTAAAGTCGATGGGTTGAGGCTCGTAGCGGCGGATGGACGCGATGGAGCGTTCCACATATTGAATCCTCATATCCTGCGCCTTCGCCCGTTCGCCAAGCGTCGATTGACGAAACAAACGCGCCACTTGCTTGTCGTCGTGGGAGTAGAAGCAGAGGTGAGCAAGGAGTGCGGCATCCGCCTCCGACTGCGATGGGTACGCGCCTTGCCACTTCCCTTCCCACAACGCTTTGATAGCATCGCTGTTTGACGCACTAGCCAACTTCGTCAACACCATGTCATCGGTAAGCGCTTGATGCTCAAACTTCGCCTGCGGATTCTCCGTCACAATGCGCTTTGCAAGGCGCAGCGCCGCCACCGCCTCATCTACCTTCGCCTGTCTTTCCCGTATCGGCGCAGGAATGATCGCCTGCCCGGTAAAAATCGCGTACCGCTTGGCCGAATACATCTCGAGCCCTTTGATCTTCACAGCGGCCGCCAGTTTCGCTTTGACAATGATGTGATAGCCGAGCCCCGACTGGGATGTCTCCGTGTACGACTCAAACGCCTGTATCCACGACTTCGACTGTGCATCCCTCTTCTGCCGCTCCGGATCCGATGCGGGCAACGCGTTCCCCTGATCGTCCTTTGCGGTATCAAGGTCGATGAAGGTGTAGGGGTCGCTGTCCGTAAACACAAACCCTATGTGCGTGTACTTCTGCGCCCGTAACCCCTCCATCGCTTCCTCAAACGTTCCCCATGCGCTCGCATCCGTTACCGATGCCGCCACCGCTGTGCGCGGGTTCAATGGGATTTTGTTATGCGCACCCACCCATTGTGAGAGCACGCGAAGCTCGTGCGGGATGTTTTCTATTTGTTGAGAGGTAAGCATGGGAGAGGAAGGTTGAAGATGGGAGCGTGCATTATGTCTGCCGACGTTCATAAATCAACACGCTTCTGGTATAAATAGGTTTTCTTAATCGCCTTTGCGGTAAGTATAAAAATTCTGCTGAGCGCGTCGGTTTACAAGTATACCAGTATAACTAACAATGCACCACATCAACAAACGAAGTAAGGAGAAAGAAAATGATGAACTTTGCGCAACAACAGGAAGAGCTGGAATACAGCGCCGCCGCGCGCTATGACCGCTTCGAAGGGTTTGACCGGGGCGACCGCGACGAAGACGAAGCCGTTGCGCGCGCTGCTCGCCGCGCCCGCCAGGCGGCAGGCCCGGTCGAGGACGACGGTTCTAACGATATTCCGTTTTGATCACCAAGGTAACTGATGAAGACACTCCGGTAGGTGTCGAAACGCTGCAAAGCGTCTTACCAACCACTTTCAATCACACGTTAGGAGTTTTCAAAATGAACGCTGCTCAAATCGCCGCCTCCTCTGTCAAAGACCTGCTTGCCTTCTACAACAAGCACAGCGGCGGCGCCCCCCTTGTCAAATTCCAGAACCGCGAGTCGGCAGAGAAGCGCGTTCGCGCCTTGATCGCAAACATGGAAGCGAAGGCTGCGGCGAAGAAGTCGCCATCTGATGCTGCGAGCAAGCCTTACCAAGGTGCAAAGGCCATTGTTGCCGACTGCATCGCTCGCGGCATCACCGCACGGAAGGACATCATTGCCGCGGGCCTTGCCGCTGGCATCAAGTACAACACCATTGACGGCGCTCACTACACCATGTGCGTGAAGAAGAGCTAAAAGGTAGCTGATGATGAGCGCTTGGTCGCGCTCGAAACTGCGGCGACGCAGTCCTACTAACCAACAAGGAGCTATTATGCCTTTGAACCTTGAAACCCTCGAAGCTTGGCGGAAAGCCGCCTCTGACCTCAGCGCGCTCAAAGAGCGCGAAATGGCACTACGGAAAGCAGTGTTTGCGTCAGCGTTTGAAAACGCAAAGGAAGGCACCAATGTGTGCGACATCCAAGACGGATGGGCGCTCAAAGCCACCTTGCCTTACACCCGCACGCTTGAGCAAGCGAAAGCCGAGCAAGCGCTCAAAGACCTCAAAAAGAACAAAATGGGGTACTTGCTGAAAATCAAGTATGAGCTGAGCGTGAGCGACTACAAGAAGTTGGAACACGACGATGTTGCCAAGGCCATCATCGACTCCATTCTGACGACCAAGCCCGGCGCCCCGTCCCTCGAGCTTGTTCCTCCCAAAGCGGCTTAAATTTCGGTATAAATATGTTGCACAGTAGTATAATTCTGTGCAACAATTCAATCTCATCAACACACAAAGGAATTTTTATCATGGCTCACGATCTTTCTATCCGCGCTGACGGCACCGCTGAAATGGCTCGGGTCGGCGAAACCCCTTGGCACGGTCTCGGTCAACAGCTTGAGGCGGGCGCCTCAATTGACACATGGACCAAGGCCGCCGGGCTCGACTGGTCCGCCAACGAAGCGGTGGTGGAATTCGCATCACCTTCAGGCACCAAGCTGTTCGAAGCGCGGAAAGTGCTGTACCGCTCTGATACCGAAGCGCCTCTGTCCGTTGTCAGCGATGGCTACAAGACGGTGCAACCCGCGACCATTCTTGACTTTTTTCGTGAAGTCACGCAAAAAACAGATGCTACGATGGAGACTGCTGGCTCCCTTGCTGGGGGCAAGGTCATCTGGGCGCTTGCTCGCCTCGGCAAAGACGCCGCTATTCGTGACGATGCAATCGCTCCTTACTTGATGCTTTCTACATCATACGACATGAGCATTCCGACGATTGGCAAGCTCGTCGCTACTCGTGTCGTGTGCCGAAACACGATCCAAGTCGCGTTGGGCGAGAATTCACAGCGTCAAATCCGCATCCCACATTCCACCAACTTCAAAGCGGAGGAAGTGCGGGCGGGGCTTGAGATTTCGCTGGACGAATTCGACAAGTTTAAGCAACGCGCCGTCGCGCTGTCGGCCAAGCAGTTTGAGGCGTCGGACATGGACAGATTCCTGCTTGCTCTGATGCAGCCTGAGACGGGTGAGGTTGATGGCGATGTGATTCGTAAGTCGGCAGCTTACAAGAAGATCACTGCGTTGTTTGAAGGCGGTCAGATTGGCACGGGCCAAGACGCGATCAAGTCGACAGCTTGGGGCGCATTGAATGCGGTGACTGAATACATCGACCACGTAAAGGGTCGTAACCAATCCGCTCGCCTCATGGACGCTTGGCACGGCGTTGGTGGCAAGTTTAAAGAGCGCGCGTTGAGCATCCTCAGCGAAGCCATCTAAATCGACGTGTGCGCGGGTTTCACGACCCGCGCCCCACATCCATACGTGAGCGAGCAAAGCGCGCGTTGTAGCAAGTTTCCTTAACCAGCAAGAAAGCGAGTAGTTTATGGCAGTACCTGTCATTATCTCTAGCCGCCAAGCGGCGGAGTTTCACGGCATTAAATGCCTTGTGTACGGAAAAGCAGGCTTTGGCAAAACCTATGCGGCGCGCACAGCGCCAAAGCCTATCATTCTGAGCGCTGAGAGCGGTATGCTGTCGCTGCGCGACGTTGATCTTCCCGTTATCACCATTCGCACGGTGGAAGAGCTTACCGACACCTACACCTGGGCAGCATCATCGGCTGAGGCGCAGGGGTTTGAGACCATCTACATCGACTCCATTAGCGAGATTGCCGAGGTGGTGCTCGCAAACGCCAAAGCGCAAGTCAAAGACCCGCGGCAAGCCTACGGCGAACTTATTGAAAAAATGATGCTCACCCTTAAAGCATTCCGTGACATCAGCGGCAAGCACGTGGTCATGGCGGCTAAGCAATCAACGTTGACCGATTCCGTCACAGGGACAGTCACCTATGGGCCCTCTATGCCCGGCGCCCGTCTGGGAGCCGAGCTGCCCTACCTGTTTGACGAAGTGTTCCAGCTCGGCATCGGCAAAACGCCTGACGGGGTCGAGTATCGGTACTTTCGCACGAGACCCGACATCCAGTCGGAGGCCAAGGACCGCTCGGGTGTCCTTGACGCAATGGAACCACCCGACTTTACCCACGTTTTCAACAAAATCCTTAACACCGTAAAGGCTTAACCATCATGCTGCTCAACTTCAACGCCGCCACCGTCCCTCCTCAAGAGGCCTTTGACGTACTGCCCGCGGGCTGGTACAACGCACGCATCACCGCGTCCGAAATGAAGCCCACAAAGGACGGCACGGGCTCCATGCTTCTCCTTACACTGACCGTCATTGACGGCAAGTACGCCAATAGAAAAATCTTTGACCGCTTGAACCTCAAGAACAAGAGTCCGAAGGCGGTTGAGATTGCGTACCAGACGCTTTCTTCTATCTGCCACGCAACGGGTGTCATTCAGTTGACCGACAGCACCCAATTGCACGGCATTCCTGTGCAGGTGAAGGTGAAGGTGCGGCCGGCGGAAGGCGCCTACTCCGAATCCAATGAGACGGCGGGCTATCGGGCGATAGAAGCCGGCGCCCCTGGGTCAGCCCCTGCTACGTCGCCCGCGTGGGTTCAAGCGCCTTCTGCACCGTCTGCTCCTGCAGCCGCCCCAACCTCGTTTCCTCAGCAACCGCAGGCTGCGGCAACGGCACCTTTGCCGCCTTGGGCTAAATAAGGCTTAGCCAAATGGTCCCGCTTGGGACCATTTAAGCAAGGGGTTGCGATCAACCTCTCGCTTAAATGAGGAAAACATAAATGGGCAAAATGAGCGACGCGATTGATGCCGCCGTGCTTGCAGAGCACACGGAAGAGCTTAGGTCCCATATGGGGTATTCCACCATCGGGGATGAGTGCGGACGCAAACTGTGGTACTCATTTCGATGGGTTGCTCGCCCCAGCTTTAAGCCTTCAACTTTGCGCCTGTTTGAACGTGGGCATTTGGAAGAGGCTAGGTTTGTGCGCTGGCTAACCCTTGCAAAAGTCACGGTGTTTCAAAATGACCCGGCCACCGGAAAACAGTATCAATTTAAGGGTTACAAAGGGCACGGGGGTGGTGAGATAGACGGCGTTGGCGTCGGCGTAATATCCGACGATCCTTATCTACTTGAATTTAAGACGCACAACGAGAAGTCCTTCAAAGATCTTGTTGCCAACGGCGTTGAAATGGCTAAGCCTTTGCATTTTGTACAGATGCAGATGTACATGGGGCACTACAAATTAAAGCGAGCACTGTACCTTGCCATTGATAAGAATTCTGACAATCTCTACGATGAAGTGGTGCTTTATGATGCTGCTGTCTATCAAAAGTATCTGGCACGACTAGCTGCCCTCATCGACGCTCCCGAGCCCCCTCCTCGCCTTAGCAACAACCCGACTTGGTTTGCTTGCAAATGGTGTGATTTTCATACCGTTTGTCACTTGAAGGGCGAGCCTTTAAGAAATTGCCGCACGTGCGCACACAGCACACCTGTAGAGGACGGGCAGTGGGACTGCGCGAAAGAATCTCCAGCTCGCGTTATTCCAATCACCGTGCTACGCACGGGCTGCGACGCTTATCACCGTCACCCGATGGAGTAACAAATGAGTATAAATCTACGTTACTATCAAGAAGAAGCAATAGATAGTATTTACCAATACTTATCAACGCAACCCGGTAATCCGATTGTTGCTTTGCCGACAGGTACAGGTAAGTCAGTGGTGATTGCGGCTTGGTGCCGCCTTGTGACTGAACACTACCCGACGCAACGCATATTGGTAGCAACACATGTAAAAGAACTTATCCAGCAAAATCATGAGAAGCTAATAGCTAATTGGCCGACTGCTCCTGCTGGTATCTACTCAGCGTCCGTGGGGCGGCGCGACATTGCGCCTATTACATTTGTAGGGATTCAAACAGTTGCTAAACGGTTTGGCGAGTTTGGAAAAGTTGATTTGCTTCTAATTGACGAGTGTCACCTTGTAGGTGATGGTCAGAACACACAGTACCTTCAATTCATAACCGGATTAAAACTTGCAAATCCTCATCTGCGAGTGATCGGGTTGACGGCAACTCCGTATCGACTCGGAATGGGTATGATTACCGACGGTGGGATTTTTTCAGACGTATGCTACGACTTGACTGAGCGCCAAAGCTTTAACCGCCTCGTCGCGCAAGGATTTATTGCGCCTCTCGTTTGCCGCAAAACGACGACTGAACTAGCCGTGTCTGCAGTGCACAAACAGGCAGGCGAGTACGTGCAGAAAGAGTTACAAGACGCAGTTGACAAAGCGCCCATTACCGCCGCCGCGCTCAAAGAAGCGGTTGATCTTGCGAGCGACCGAAAACACTGGCTAGTGTTTGCTGCAGGCATCAAGCACGCAAACAACATTGCCCACATGCTCAACCTTATGGGAGTGCCGTCAATTGTGGTGTCGGGCGACATGCCAAAAAAGCAGCGTGAGCAAGCGCTTCTCAAATACAAAAATGGTGAGTATCGAGCGGTCATAAACAACAACGTGCTGACCACAGGATTTGATTTTCCAAGCATTGACCTCATTGTCATGCTGCGCCCAACGAGTTCGCCAGGGCTGTGGGTGCAAATGCTCGGACGCGGGACACGTCCTGCAGAAGGCAAATCCAACTGCCTCGTGCTCGACTTTGCGGGCAACACGAGGCGTCTTGGTCCCATCAATGATCCCGTTATCCCGCGCAAAAAAAGCAAGGGAGGAGGAGGCACTGCGCCCGTTCGTATCTGTCCGAACTGCGCAACCTCTACCCGCGCGTCGGTGCGAGTGTGTGAAGGATGCGGGCATGAATTTGCAACGGTCATAAAAATTGAGGCAACCGCGAGCTTGCAGAAGGTTGTTGCGGATGAACTGCCTCAAATTGTCAATTTTAAAGTTGATAGTGTGATCTATCGCGAGCATGTAAAAAGCGGCAAGCCCACATCGCTCAGAGTTACTTACGTCTGCGGGTTGCGTCGCTTTGACGAATGGATATGCCTTGAGCATGAAAGTTACGCAGGGCATCGCGCTAAACTTTGGTGGGAAGAGCGCGCTAAGAAACCAAGCCCTACGAGCGTTGTGGATGCGCTGACACGAATTGATGAGATTGCACAGCCTGCGCACATACGAGTGTGGATCAATACAAAGTACCCGGAGGTAATGGGATATGACATCTGAACAAAAAGATCAACTGCACCGCGCGCTTATCAAAGATTGCACGGTACACAGCTGCTTAAATTGCGAGCTGTTCGATGCGAAGATCGAACGTTGCTCTCTAGCTCCTAGCCATGCTCTGCCTGCAACTGTAGTGGTTTTCGGTTGCAAAAGTTGGACGCAATACATTCCGTTCTGACGATATACCGGTATAATCGCGCATCATGGCATCAAATTTTAAGAACGGCGTAAAGATTCCAAAGCTTGGAAGCATCAATCGTCGAGTGTGGGACATCTCATGGGAGGTTCTAAAGACGAAAACGCCCAAGCTGAGGCGCGACGTTCTCAAGCGCTGCGCAGAAGAAGGAATCAAAGGCTCGACAGCATCAGTTGAGCACTGTATGTGGAGAAAATACGTAGGTTTAGTCAAGCAACCTAAGAAAGTGGTGAAGAAATGAAGACCAAAGCGTTAGTAGTGCTAAGCGGGGGGCAAGATTCAACCACTTGCTTATTTCTTGCAAAGCAAAAGTATGAAGAGCTGCATGCCATCACCTTTGACTACGGACAACGGCACCGTCTTGAGATCGACTCTGCGGTACAGATTGCTTACATGGCGGGAGTTGTAAGCCAAGAAATTGTTGAAGTGCCCAGGTGCCTCATTTCTATGTCTCCGCTGATCGACAAGTCGAGTACGCTCGAGAAGTACGAAAGCCCAGAGCAGATGGAACACGTTATCGGCAACCGGCGAGAGCTTACGTTTGTTCCGATGCGCAATGCTCTTTTCTTGACCATTGCAGCTAATCGCGCTGAAGCACTCGGCATTCCTGTAATTGTCACCGGCGTATGCCAGATGGATAATGCAAACTATGACGATTGTCGCGAGGTGTTTATTGAGGCGACGCAACGCTATATCAACACTGCGCTTGGACATGACCATCGAGGGACAACGCCCATTACTATTGAAACGCCGCTGCTGTTCAAAAGCAAAGCAGAGTCGGTACTGCTAGCGTTCAATACGCCGGGCTGTTGGGAGGCGCTCGCCTACAGTCACACTTCCTATGATGGCAGATACCCGCCCGTAGACATGAACCATGCCAACGTCCTGCGCGCCGACGGGTTTGAGAAAGCGGGCTTGCCCGACCCCCTCGTTCTTCGCGCTGTCAGCGACAATCTCATGCTTCTTCCTACTACTGCAAATTACAACGCAGAAGCGCTTGAAAAGGCTAGGCATTATGTTCGGTAAAAACATTCCCATATCCCAAGAGCTTAACCCCTTAGGGGTGCTTAACTTGGTGAGCATTTTCTACACCATTCAAGGTGAAGGACCATACTCAGGCGCCCCTGCGGTGTTTTTGCGCCTTGCAGGATGCAACCTTCGCTGCACTTGGTGTGATACTGATTTTGAGACCGGCGCGCACCAAATGCATGCATCTGAAATCTACGAAGAGATCTTGCTGAAGTCAAAAGGGCTAGCTCAAGTGTGTGTCATCACGGGAGGTGAGCCGATGCTTCAAAACATCGTTCCCCTTATCAAACTTCTAAACCATTATGGGTTGAAAACACAGATTGAAACTGCAGGAACCGTATGGGTGCCCGGGTTGGAAAAGTGTGACTACACCATCGTCTGTTCACCTAAGACGCCCAAAATCAACCCCCTCGTCAGCGATCACTGCTACCACTTTAAGTATGTGGTAGGCGTTGGCGACGAAGTTGTGCACGGGCGCATTATTACCGCAACTCAGCCGGGTGCAAAACCCGTATCGCTTGCGTACCCAAGCCCACCTAGGGGAAAAACTGTTTGGGTTCAGCCGCGAGATGATCACGATGAGAAACGCAACGCGGCTAACTTGCTGTTTGCTCGTGATGTATGCCTTACCTACGGATACCGAATGAGCATTCAATTACACAAAATTATTAACGTGGAGTAAATTATGAAAAATTACTGCAAGCTTAAATTTCACTGCATCGGCGGTCCTTTTGCTGGAAAAACTATCAAAATAAGTACTGACGGCAACACCTTTGTCTTTACTGTTGGCGGGTGGACAGGGCGATATGTCAAAGGTGTCTGGAATGCCCAAGTTTCGTAGCACCAAAACGTATACGTCTGAGCGCGGGTACGCAGTGGCGTACAGACAGTGGCGTGCCGATTCACACTGCAACAAGCTCCACGGGTACGCCCTTGGGTTTCACTTTGAGTTTGAAGCGGACGACCTAGACGCTCGAAACTGGGTGGTTGATTTTGGGTCTTTGAAAACGCTCAAAGAAAAGCTAGACGATTGGTTTGACCATACGTGCCTTGTCGCCGAAGATGATCCAGAGTTTGCGTGGTTTGAACAGGCGCACAAAGATGGATTGATCAAGATGGTCGTCGTGGCAAAGACTGGGTGTGAAGGCCTCGCGCAATGGCTTTATGAGTATATTGACGAAGTATGGATGCCAGACAACGGCTACGCTGATCGCTGCCGCGTTGTCAGAGTTGAAGTACGAGAAACGCCAAGCAACTCGGCGTCATATAGCAGGAGCTGAAATGTCTGAGCAAATAATCCGAGACCTTCTCAATCACATTGGTGAAAACCCTGACCGCGAAGGTTTACAGGATACCCCGGCTCGAGTGTTGAAGGCGTGGAGCTTTTGGACGCAAGGGTATGGCATGGACGCTGCGAGCATCCTGAAAGTGTTCGAAGACGGCGCAGACGGATGCGACCAGATGGTTGTCCGCAAAAACATTCCGCTATATAGCAAGTGCGAGCACCACTTAGCGGACATTGTTGGCACAGCGACAGTCGCCTACATTCCTAGCGGCAAAATCGTGGGATTGTCAAAACTAGACCGTCTTGTGACTATGTACGCGCGCCGCTTGCAAGTGCAGGAACGTCTAACCAATCAGATTGCTGACGCGCTACAAACTCATCTTAACCCGATCGGGGTAGGAGTGTGGGTGTCAGCAAGACACATGTGCGTTGAGTCGCGCGGCGTACAGCATGCGGACAGTACAACTATCACCACGGCGCTACGAGGCGCTATGCTCGATGAGCCTGCGGCACGAGCTGAATTTCTTGCCATGTGCCGCGGGTGACTTATGAATCTCTACCAATCGGGAACCCCTGTTAATGACGAATATCAGGAGATCGAAGATTCGGTAGTTACGCATCGTCTTTTTTCGCTGCACGGTCCTTACCGCAAGGCGGTTTTAAAGTGGGCAGAAAATGCAAGGTCGCGTAGCAAGCGTCCCACACACATCATGCTTGACTCAGGTGCGTTTAGCGCGTGGAATAAAGGGCATGAAGCGACGCTTGATAACGTGGTGACAGCGTACGATGAATTTTTGCAAATTGCAGGCGACTTATTTACAGAAATCTGGATGATCAACCTTGACAAAATTCCAGGATCAAAAGGAGGTCCCGAACCGACACTTGCAGAACTCAACGACGCTACTCGCATATCTGACGAAAATTTGGCGATACTGCAGGACAAATTCGGTGATCGTATTTTGCCCGTATTTCACCAAGGCGAGCCGCGTGAGCGCTTAGAAGTTGTGAAGTCGCAAGCTCACTACATCTGCGTCTCACCTCGCAACGACTTGCCCGAGCATCATCGTCGCGATTGGTCGATGGAGGTACATGGTGCGACTAAAGGTAACAAGACGCACGGGTTAGCAACCACCGGCAATGACATGATGAGGCTTGTCCCGTGGCATTCGGTTGACTCTGCCGCATGGGTGCTGCACTCAGCTTATGGCATCGTCGATATCTTCTTAGGCGAACGATACAAAGGGTTCTTTTTCTCGAGCGAAGGCGGCAAGCAGAAAGAAGAAGGCATTCACTACGACACCGTTACACAGGCGCTACGCGACCGCATAGATGCAAGGTTGAAACTCTATCCTTTTACCTTGCAGCAGATTAAGGAAAATTCGAGAATAAGATCGCTGATCAACCTTGGTGAAATTCAAGCGTCTTGCACGATGACAAAGACACAAACTAAGAACGCAATCATGGAATCACTCTTTGGATTTTAAGGACGACTATGAGCACTGTAGATACCAATCATCTTGAAGCACTTGGCAATTCGGCCGTAAATAAAGACCTTTACCGTAAGTCAGGCGTTGATGCATCGTTACTTGAGAAGTTTGATTCTCCGTACTTGGCGAAAGGGGTGCGCGGCATTGTTAGCATTCGAGCGCCTGAGTTCACTTCGCTTTGTCCGATCACGGGACAGCCTGACTTTGCCACCATTGTCCTCGATTACCAGCCCGCAAAGCACTGCATTGAAAGCAAATCGCTAAAGCTGTACCTTGGTTCATTTCGCAATGAGGGTGAGTTTCACGAGTCGGTGTGCGCACGAATTGCAAAGGATTTGGATGTGTTGTTGAAGCCGCAGTGGTTGCGGGTGAAATGTGAATTTACCCCGAGGGGTGGAATTCCATTTTGGCCCACTGTGATTATTGGAACGCTTCACGAGTCGCTGGCACGCGAAGTCTAAATGCTAAAAGCGCTAAAGCGAGTACGAGCGGCGATTGCTCCTAATGCGCTAGTTCCCGCTCTGTCACATTTTCACTTTTACGAAGGCCGCGTGCAAGCTGGTGACGGAAACGTGGCTATTGATGCGCCTACGTCTTTGGATTTGAATATTACGGTGCCTGCTGCGCGTTTTGTTGCGGCCATTGAAGCGTGCAAAGGTGTGCATTCGATATCTGTTACTGAATCTCGCGCAACAGTGACAGGAAAAAAGTTCAAAGCTTGGGTGCCCCTATTGTCAACCTACCCTTCGGTTAAACCAACCGAAGGAGAGCGGCAGCCGTGTGTTGGAATCTGTGACGCATTAAAGCAAGTTTATGACTTCATTGGAACCGACGCTTCACGCCCATGGGCGTGTTCAGTATTATTCAAAGACGGGTACGCGTGGGCGACCAACAACAAGGCGCTGATTCGAGTGCCTACGGGCATCAGTGCGTGCGTTGAATTACCTGCGTTTGTAGTTGATGCGCTGTTAAACAGCGAAGACAAACCGGTTGAATTTTCAATTGCTACCAACTCAGTCACATTCTTCTATGAAGACAGCGTCTGGTTACGGTCACAGCTGTTTGCAGTTAAATGGCCAGACATTGAACGATTCTCAAACATCATCGAACAATCGAGCGAGAGAATACCCGAAGGCTTGACCGATGCAGTCGAAACGCTCTCCGTATTTGTACAGGACAACAAGCTGCCTGTTTTGCTGTTGTCTGACAAAGGCGTGGCGACGCAAGAAGGTGACCATTTTGCAGAAATTGTAGACATTGATTTGCCCGTGTGCGCACACGATGCGCGATTGCTCAAACTCGTACTGCCAAAGGCGACGCACGCTAAATTTACATCGAACGGTCCCAATGTGTTCTACAACGAGCACACAAAAGTACGAGGTTTGTTTGCGCCTTTTAACCTATGAAAGCTCGATTTGACGATGAAGGGTTGTTTTGGGTTGATTTACCGCCCCCTGAAGTCGAGCGCATAGCTAAAGTAGTAGAAAAACGGAAGCCTCCCGCTCGAACATGGGAAGCCGACGGGTTCATTCCTCCCCTTGCTGACACGCGGGATTACCAACTGTTTACCGATCAAGAGCTGGTCGAAGCGGCAATAACCCGCGACTGGCTCTTCTTTGACATCGAATGTTATTCAAACTACTTTCTTGTTTCATTTAAGAGCAAGTCAACCGCCCGCGTTGTTTACTTTGAGATGTACAAAGGGCACCCGCTTGACTGCGCAAAACTTTCTTGGGTAGTTAGAAACTATTGCATTGTTGCGTTCAATAGTCGCGCCTACGACATGCCTATGCTGCAGGTAGCGCTTGGGGGTGCGACATGTGCTGAGTTGAAGTCGCTTTCTGATCGCATTGTTGCAGACGAGGCTCCTGCGTGGCAGCTCATCAAGCAGTTTGAAGTAGAGGCAGAAGCGCCTAACCACATTGATCTGATTGAAGTCGCGCCCCTTGACGCATCTCTAAAGCTGTACGGCGGGCGCCTTCACGCTCGCACTATGTGGGATTTGCCCTTTGCTCCAAATACCGTTCTGACTCGCGAACAAATGGCCGTGGTTTGTAAGTACTGCATCAACGACCTCGACTTGACCGAAACACTTTATGCTGCTTTAGCAGACCAGATCGCGCTTCGTGCGTCAATGAGCGTTGAGTACGGAAAGGATCTCAGAAGCTTATCGGACGCACAAATAGCAGAGTCCGTAATTACAGGGGAGCTGCGTAGACGCGGGATTAAGGTTAGTCAAGTTGTAGTTGAACCGGGTACTGTCTTTAAGTACAAAGCTCCTGAGTTTATTAGATTCAAAACGCCCTATATGGCAAGGGTGCTTGAACTTGTTGAGTCGTTTGAGTTTGTTGTGAGCGAAGCGGGCTATTGTGAGGCGCCTAACGAATTAAAAGAGTTGATAGTCAAAATTGCAGACGGCTCGTATCAGATGGGAATGGGTGGGTTGCATTCATGCGAAGAAAAAACGGCGCATATAGCGGATGAGTCAGTCAAATTGATTGATAGAGACGTTGCGTCATATTATCCTTCTATCATTCTTAACTGCAAACTATATCCGCCGCACTTAGGTGTTGATTTTCTTGAAGTTTACCGAACCATCGTAGACAAAAGGCTTGCGGCCAAGC
>JACCDG011433690.1_pt1 | contig 14904 bp, 10 predicted proteins | sample 7442471 | NCBI WGS metagenome assembly JACCDG01 (sample SAMN15323444, study PRJNA562643) | freshwater metagenome | isolation source: river surface water | place: USA:Blue River Watershed | collected 2017-08-17
AAATCACCAACCCTTGCGCATTGCTTGTGGTTGAATGGCTTTCTTGGTAGACGATTGTTCCCGCAGCTGTAACATCATGAATCTTAAAAGTCATGGTCATCGCAATGTTGCTCATCACAGAACCATCTGCATTGCGCACCACCGCCTGGTAAGGAATGGATTGGGGGGATTGGGAGAATGCCCGAACGAATAAGAACAAGAATCCTACTAAAAGGGTTATACGCATAAACATAAATTAAAAACTTCTAATTGGTCTTGAAGGAATTGGTGTTTCCTTACCATACCAAAAATTGACACATGCGCAACTAAAATTGTATGACCATGCACGTCCACAACCTCCATCTGCACCTAAATCCGAAGATGACCAATAATTTCCATTAGATAAAGAGGCGCTAACATTATTTAAATAAAGGTTCTGCCAAATCAACTTCAACTCACTATGACTAGGCAAATACCAATCGCTATAACCATTAATTGAATACTGATCACAAGCTACCGCCGCTGTATTCTGCTGTGAACACAAACTAACAATAGTAGTTGTATTCTGAGCGCCCGCGCCAAAAGTCGTTGGTAAGCTATAACAAGGTCCGGGGCAACCCCATGGTTTTGCGGCAATATCTGAAGGTCCGCAAATCAAACCATGTTGACCTGTGTTATCCAAGTAAAAGATTATACCCCCACCATATGATTGCCCAATTGCCAAACCGGAGGCTGCACCGGTCGTAAAGGTTAATTGATTACTAAAATATGTTCCTGTAGAAGTAGTTGCGTAAGTCCTAACATAATAAGTCGTGTTTGGAACCAAATTGTTCATGGTTGTCTCAAATGATCCAAGGCCTGCTCCATTGCTTAATACAAATGGATTCGCAGTACTAGAAGGAAGCACCAAAGTTGGATTTGATGTAATCGACCAACAAATTCCTCGTTGTGTTACAGAACAACCTCCATCAGTGAGAATATTTGAATTTATGGTAGCTGACGTTCCATTATTAGAAACCAAAATTGGAACATCAAAACTGGAAACCAATCCAGAACCAACTGTAACTTGATTCCCGTATGCTATGCCAGTAGCATTAATAGCAAATGCACGGATGTAATAAGTAATGTTACAAGTATTGGGAATGTTCACGATGGTAGAAAAGAATCCCTGTCCCGTACTATCATCTGCCACAACATTGTCTGTAATAGTTGGCGTACCTGAGGTGTTCCAACAAATACCCTGCTGTGTTATTGCGCTTCCTCCATCATAACTCACATAACCTCCTCCAACATAACTTGAAGTTGTTTTAACGATGGCAACAGTGCCCACAGTTGGGACGCCTGGAATTGGAGCAGGAGAGCTTGTTGTTGTAAATGTCAACTGATTCCCATAGGAAGTTCCTGTGGCGTTTACTGCAAAAGCTCTAACATAATACAATGTATTTACAACAAGTCCGGATAACACTGAATTAAAACTTGACGAACCATTGCCAGAACTAACAAAGGAATTAGAAATGGTTGGGTTTGCCGAAGTCGACCAACAAATACCTTTATTCGTAATTGTGCTTCCTCCATCAGAAATAATAACGCCACCACTGTTAGCCGTAGTCGATCCAACTGCTGATATAGAAACAGTTGTCAGATTTGGTGCACTAGCTGCAAGTGTAGTCAAGGTCAACTGATTGCCATATGCTATACCAGAACTATAGTTGACAAAACTTCTAACATAGTATACAGTACCCGGAGATAAAGACGTCAAATCCGCCGACACATCCAGTCCAACGCTACTATTACTAAAAACTATATTGGCCACTGTTGGATTGGACTGAGTGCTCACGCAAATTCCTTTTGAAGTCAAAGTATATGAATACAAATTGGTGATTTGCGCTTGAACCTGCGCTGTTGAATAAGAAACCAAAGAAACCGAATTGGTTACCAATGAGGGAACAGGCAATGTCAATGTCGTGAAAGTAACATCATTACTATATGCTGTTCCCACTGAATTGGTTGCAAAAGCTCTAATGTGATACAATTGATTTGCATTTAAACTCGAAATAACTGCATTCAATGAATCATCACCAAAATCGGAAAAAACCAAATCATCAACTGTTGGATTGGCATTGACTGAAATACAAAAACCTGAGGCAGATATATTTTGTCCACCATTGCCTTGAATCAATCCACTAGCTGATGCTGAATTAATGGTAACGTTCGAAGTAGTATTATACACTACTACAGGCACAGTGTAAGACAAAGTAGTAAAAGTTAAAACATCTCCATAACCAACGGAACCTGTATTGCTCGCAAATGCCCTTACATAATACAGGGTATTTGGCTGTAAATCCCCAATGTTCACCTCAAATGAGCCATTTGAGAATCCTGATACAACGAATCCGTTTTCTTCATTCGGATTAGGGCTTGTGGAAATACAATAACCTTTAGCAATCAAAGGTTTACTTCCATTATCGATAAGCGAACCTGTAAATTGAGCGGAATGATAACTGACCTCACTTATTGAAATAGACTCAACCTGAGGCGCCACGACACTTTGCAAATTGCCAGCACTCAAGGCATACAACGCATACGGAACACTCATCATCTGTTGCGTTCCAAGGTCAACCTCTCCATTACCGGCGTTCATCACCACATGCAAAAACTTGGCGCCACTGCCCCAATTGATGTTGTCAAATGTACCAACAGATGCCTGACCTTGTCCCACTTGTAAAACAACCAACCCTTGTGTATTGCTTGTGGTTGAATGGCTTTCTTGGTAGACAATTGTTCCCGTTGCCGTAACATCATGAATTTTAAAAGTCATGGTCATCGCAGTACTACTCATAGCGCTGCCATCCGCATTGCGCACCACCGCTTGGTAAGGAATGGATTGAGGTGATTGAGCAAAGAAAAATGTGGGTAACATTACCCAAAAACAAAGTAATAAAATTGGTAAACTTCTGCTTTTCATACGTTCTGGTTTTATATCAAGGCTAAGTCGTTCGAAACTACCGCACTTCCCTTTTGTATCAACCAATTCAAAACCTTTTTACAACCCGTTCCAAAACTTGTTTCCACAACTTTCATCAGCCACCTTGTACATTTTTTTTTACATTAGAATGTGCGAAGGTGGTGGATACTTTTAATATTGGTGATGGGGGTGAAAAATACCGCCTTAGCCGGCTTTGATGATGAAATCAAAAAGGCAGAGGAGTTGATTGTCAAAAATTGCAACAACAAAGCTATTTTATCAATTGAGCAGCTTTTTAAAAGCAACATTGATATCAAACAGAAAATTCACTGTCTCGAAATCAAAAAAAAAGCACTTTTTTTCAATCAAGAATACGCCAACTTCCAACAAACTTCCCGGCAAATTCATCAGCTTGAAAAACCACATTGTCAATCCGCCAGACATGCTCTATACCTTGCAGAACAATCCTTTTTCTTTCATTATTTAACTTGGCAAGACAGCGTGGTAGTTTATATGAATGAATGTCAAAATATATTGAAAAACAACAAACTCATATTGCGTCCAGAAGAAGGTGCTTTTATTCATTTTATGATGGCCAACTTTCAATTGTACATTTCTGAAGAACCTGATAATGAAAGGCATAAACGTTATTCAAAAATAGATCATCACTTTCAGATTGCAACACAATTCTTGCACGCCCCCTATATTTTCCATGATCGACTACTCTCCGTTATTTATCGCTCTTGGGGCAGCAGAACTTTAGATCGTGTATCTGGCTATCAATCATTGACCAAAGAACAAGCCGATCAACGACCGACCTACAAAAAAAAACTGGACGCACTTGTCAGCATGCGAATGAGATTCGCTGCCAATTGTGTCCCTGCTTGTTGTGCTGAAGATAAAGTCTATGCGCTAGCCTTGGAAGGATTAATGTACTCTTGCCTCGGTCAGTGCGAAAAATCGAATCGAATATTCAACGAGTGTCTCGACATTCTAAAAAAACAATACCAAGAGCTTCACCAATGCTCCAGCCTAAGATCGCTTTGCCTCCTATTAAAATATAAGTTGGGAAACGACGAGAAACAGCATGGGTCCATTCCTGAAATCAACTGGTATGTCGAGCTATTTCAGAAAATAGCACCCATTTACACGGCTCAAGTTCTTGCTTCTGAACAATTTCGCTATGACACCTATGGAGCGTCGCCACTGCACATGATCGGATGTCTTTTATTACAAAAAGGGAAAGAAAGCAACAATCAAAAAATAATGGCGGAAGGAGCAAGTTACTATTTAGAAAATTATAACCACAGATTCCTACAGTCGCTAAATGAAAAAAAACAATCCATTATTAGAAATTGGATTGCCCTAAATGAGACGAATTTTAACCTAGGTATTAAAGATTGCGGAACAAATGGTGAGATTCAAAATATTTTGCAATCCAACACCAATCATCAATCAGTTTCTGAGCTACAACATAAATTACAAGACAATGAAATTATCCTTTTAAAAACATGGAGGAGCTTCATGAAAAGTAATTTCCGATTGGTGATTTCCAACAACCGCATCGATTGGATTGACTGTCTCAATGCGGAAAATGCCATACTTGATCCCAATCATGAACCCAATTTTCCTCAATTCAAAGATTGGGCTTTGAATAACTACCAAACGCAAATGGCGCCTATTCTACAAGCTTTTCCAAATGCCACTAAAGTCTTCGTCACCTTTAACGACCTTACCGACTATGAATGTCTAATCGATCAACCAACAGGTAATCATTATGCCGAACTCTCGTACTTGATCAAAAAAATTCAATTCAACAGGATTTATAGCATCCAAGAATATTTCAATTATGAGCCTGTAGAATTAGAACAAAAAATTGAATTGGTCTCTTTGATACAACCTGAATTTAAACCGCTACTCTTCACCTATGATATGTTGCAAAATCTTTATCGTTCTGCATTTTCAATTGGACAAGTGAAGGAAAATAATTTTGTGCGTGCTTTTAGTCAAAAAAACATTTTACACATTTACGGACATGGTGAAAACAAACAATTGGATTTTGGTCAATGGCAATACTCCATCCCGTTTTATCAAAAAAACAAATGGCAAAACCTAAGACATGATAAGAAACAATATAGTAACTGCCAATCACTTGTAATCTTCAACACTTGCTTTTCAGGGACTTCTGGTTTCATTTATGAATACGATTCTGACCTGCACACTAATATCTTACTTAATGGAGCACCTGCTATTATTGTAAGCACCGTGCGCAGTGAAGATAAAGCATCATCAATCATTTTTAGCAAATTCTACCAATACTTAGAGGAGGGCTATGATTTCGAAAATGCGCTATATCAAGCAAAAAAAAAATACTTAGAAAATCAAGAAGGAGAACAATGCAATCCTTACCGTTGGCAAGGATTTAAATCAATCACTCGACAAAAAATCAAGGCTTTTGAACCTCAGAGTTGGTGGGAAGAACTTTTTAAGTGGTTTTCTAATTTGCAATATCTCTTTGGATTGCCTGCTCTAAATTAGCGTCATCTACAATCCGTAGCTCACGCAAAGCTTGTAAATCAAGCCCATTGTCTTGCAAATGCAATCTGAAATAATGCGCCCGTTGACTGTATACACTATACTTCTCAGGAACAGCTAAAAAATACTTGTATGCAGAATCGCATTCATTCAATTCTAAAAATGAAATTGCCCTATAATACAACAATGTGTCATTGTTTGGATGACTTGGGAAATATTCATTAATTTTTTCCAACATTCTAGAATAATCTTCCTTTTGATAACAATAATTAATTAATGTCCAATCTATACTTCCAACTTTTTCGTCCATATATTGGGGAATACCTTCATCGCGGAAAGACCATGTTTGAATAAAGTAGTTGGTTTTCATCCACCATCCGCACATGCCTATGATAATCAATAAACAGGCAGCAGCAGTGAAATAAAATTTCTTATTACGAAATCTGCCTGAATTATTCTGAGTAATAATGATCTCCTTGGTATTCATCATTTCTTGCACCACAAGATTAGCATCTCCATGATAATAATGGTACCGCTCTATTAAACCTAATATAACGGGATCTTGTACCTGATCTTCTTGCCATTTTAAAACAGCCTCGTGCAAAAGATCCGGATTTAATTGGAAATCCTTCCACTTTATCTGATTAATTAAATTGGCCATATCAATGGAGAATTAGCATTATCAAATTTCTCAGCTTACTTAACTTAAGTCGAATAACAGAAAGGTTATTCCTTATCGTCTTCTCAGAAACATCATTTTCGGAAGCCAATTCTTCTACCGTCTTTCCGTTAATTAGTTCATTCAAAAAGACTTGTTCCTTGGGATTGAGAAGGCTTAATGCATATTCTTTCAAATCATCCGCAGAAATTTTTTCTCTTTCTAAAATTGGCCATTCAATGAGCTGATGAAGTCGCTGATGATTACTGTGCATGCGCACCCAATCAATGCTTTTATATTTAACCACCACTTTTAAAAATGAGGCGCAATCATCTTTGCATCGCCAAGACTGTCGCTTTTCCAAATTGGATTCTAATAACATCAGAAACAAATCACCAATGATGTCCATAGATTGATTCCAGTCTTTTGTATAATAGTAAGATTCATACTGTAAAGGCAGCAAAAGCTCATCAAATAGTGATCTTAAGGCAAGATTATCTCCCGCGCAAAACATAGCCCAACTTTCTTGTGCTCCTTTCATTTTCCAATTATCGGGAATAAAAAACTTTGTAATCGACTATAGTTGGACATATCCGTATTCAATATTACGGCAAATCAGGGATAGTACAAGCAGTGAATAATGACGATGCAAAAAACCCTAACAGAACTAAAACGAGAATTGGAATTAATAAAATCCAGTGAAATCAAGTTTGGCTTTCAATGCCAAGAAATTTCTAACGACATTCAACTCGTAATCGGAAAAAGAATTAGCACACAAACCATTCGTCGGATTTGCGGATTGCTTCCTTACGAGGGAAAATTACGTGGATTCACTTATGGTGCAATTATAGAATACATAGCCAAGAAAAAAAAACAAACCAATTCATCATTGTCTCACTCAAATGAGCACGCACAAGAGATTCTCTTGCTATTACAAACACTTTCTGAGATCATCGTGTATTGCCCTGAGAATATCTCACAAAAAATACATCTCAACTTTCTTAAAAGCCTTTACAAGAATATCAACTTGATCGAAATAAGTCTTCTGAAAGTTTTCCAAAACAAAGATTTCATGAATCTGTGGTGGAATTTTCTACCACCCATGGATGGTTTGGTCAACTATGCGCAGACATGGCTTGTCCCATTGGTTAATATGACCGGATATCCGGACAAGCAGCGTTTCTTTGAAAGCTTTCAAATACAACGCAAACTACTTTCCAATGAAAATCTTGAAATCCGTTTAGATCAATTTTCAAAGGCCCTAATTTCCAATACAAAAGACAGTTCAATGCACAAAAGCAGAATGTGTCTTATAATTATTTGGAAACTCCATGAGGAGAGTCAACTAGAATTAGATAGATACTTGGAAGATCAATTTTTGAATTGGAGAAAAAATGAATCGGAATTTTGTTCTTTACAACAATGGCAAATTGCTGAAGGCCTGGCTCTAATTAAGCAGTACAGTTGGGCAAACAGAATTATTGAATTACAAACCAGTAAAAACCCTAATAGCTATATATTTTTTGAGCAAATGGTCGCTTATTGGAGAATGATTTTGACGCTCATCGAAAAAAAATCAGCATTAAAAAATCAACATTCGATATCCGATTTTCAATCACAAATTTTCTTTGCCCCAGACTTCTATGAACTCATTTTCAATCAAGTCATTTTAAAAAGCAAATACCTCCGAGACTTCCATGAGGAAAGGTATTCTCTCAGGAGTAAGGAACTGCTTGCTAGAACAGGTTACTCATACTTGAGTAATTGGCCTTGAAAATCCATACGATCAGCTAGCCTAATGCGAATAACCTTCCAACAAAAAAGGGAACAACTTTCGTTATTCCCTTTTCCTATACTCTTTGTGATATCGACTATCCCAATGCGAAACGGATGAATCCGGTTGCAGTTAAATCTTTATCTACAGACTTCATGTATTGAGAAACATTCATCTTGCTGTCCTTGATAAACTCTTGGTTCAATAATGTGTTTTCTTTCATGAATTTGCCCAAACGACCCATGGCAATTTTCTCTGCCATCTCCGCTGGTTTGCCTTCGTTGATCGCTTGCTCTTTACCAACTTCCAACTCTTTTTGCTTGATTTCTTCAGAAACTGAATTCTCATCCAAAGCAACTGGAGCCATAGCTGCAGCTTGCATCGCAACATCCTTGGCAACATCTGCTGAAGTTTCTTTGTTGAAACCTACAACTGAAGCCAATTTGTTACCTGGGTGATTGTAGCAATAAACCATTCCTGCGTTTACTGTTCCGAAGTAAGACAAATCCAACTTCTCACCGATTTTACCAATCTCTTCAGTGATTTTCTCATTGATAGACATTCCACTGTCAGCAAATGGCAAAGCTTTCAACTCATCCAATGTAGCTGGGTTGTGCGCAATAGCAATATCCAAGATGGTGTTAGCAACTGCAACGAAAGCTTCATTCTTAGCAACGAAGTCAGTCTCACAATTCAATACCAACATGGTACCACGTGTGTTGTCCGCAGTTGCTTTCGCCAAAACTACACCTTCTGTAGCATCACGATCGCTTCTGTTAGCGGCAACTTTTTGACCCTTCTTACGAAGCAAATCAATAGCGGCATCAAAATCACCATTGGCTTCCACCAATGCTTTCTTACAATCCATCATACCGGCACCGGTGATGGTACGCAACTTATTTACGTCTGCTGCTGTAATATTCATAATAATTCTTTTTACGGATTAATTAAGCTCTTGGAGCACGCTTGCGTGGCTTTGCATCTGATTTTGCTTCAGCATTGCCTTCAGCAACTGGTGCGTCCTCATTCTTGTCTTTTTCAGACTTACGCTCAGTCAAACCTTCAGCAATTGCTTCGATAACTACATCCAAAATCTTAGAAATAGACTTTGTAGCATCGTCGTTAGCTGGGATAGCAAAATCTACTTTGCGTGGATCGCTGTTGGTATCAACCATAGCAAATACTGGAATACCCAAACGCTTTGCTTCAGCTACTGCGATGTGCTCTTTCATTACGTCGATAACGAACAAAGCAGCTGGTACACGGTTCATGTCCGCGATAGATCCCAATACTTTAAACATTTTATCATGCGTACGAGTCAATTGCAAACGCTCGCGCTTAGACATTGTAGCGGCAGTTCCGTCTACTTCCATTTTCTCGATGTTGGTCATCTTGCGAACCGCCTTACGGATAGTTACGAAGTTGGTCAACATACCACCTGGCCAACGCTCAGTTACGAAAGGCATTCCGATAGCGGAAATACGCTCTGCAACCAAATCTTTAGCTTGCTTCTTGGTAGCTACGAAAAGGATTTTCTTTCCAGACTTCGCGATTTGCTTCATCGCGTTAGCAGCCTCGTCTAACTTAACTGCTGTCTTGTTTAAATCAATGATGTGGATACCCTTCTTCTCGCCAAAGATGTAGGGAGCCATGTTGGGGTTCCACTTTCTGCTTAAGTGACCGAAGTGAACTCCAGCCTCCAAAAGCTCGTCAAAACTAACTCTTGCCATTTTATTATATAATTGTTTACTTTCTCTAAAATCAATTCGCCGGTAGCCACCCAAGGGTGAGTCCGGCGAATTTGGATGCTAAACAATGTTCCAGTCCCGCGATTAACGCTTAGAGAACTGGAAGCGCTTACGTGCCTTCTTCTGACCGAACTTCTTACGTTCAACCATACGTGGGTCACGTGTTGTCAATCCCTCCGCTTTCAATGCGGGCTTCCACTCAGGATTAATTTCAATTAATGCTTTGCTTACTGCCAAACGAACTGCTTCCGCTTGACCTGTAATTCCACCGCCATCGATGTTGGCTTTGAAATCATACTTTCCTTCAGTTCCAGTCAAAGCAAATGGTTGATTCACTTTGTACTGTAAAACCAATGATGGGAAATATGTTTTCAAATCACGACCATTGATCGTGATATTTCCTGTTCCTTCTGAAAGGTATACGCGTGCTACTGCACATTTACGACGACCTGAAGTATTGGTGTATTGGGTAGTTGCCATACCGATTTATTATCCTTTAATCTTGTATTCTGTTGGTTGTTGTGCTTGTTGTTTGTGGTCTGAACCAGCATAAACAAACAAGTTGCGGTATACCGCGCTGCCCAAACGATTCTTTGGAAGCATTCCACGTACAGCCATTTCTACCATAGCTGTTGGGTGCTTAGCCATCATCTCTTTTGGAGTAGCAAAACGTTGTCCACCGGGATATCCTGTGTAACGGACGTAAACTTTCTCGTCCCATTTCTTTCCAGTCAATGCGATTTTATCCGCGTTAACTACAATTACATTGTCACCACAATCCGCGTGTGGAGTGAACAATGGCTTGTGCTTACCTCTTAACAAGTAAGCAACTTCTGAACTCAAACGGCCCAAATTCACGCCGGTTGCATCTACTACCAACCACTTCTTATCGGCGGTTTCTTTGTTGGCAGAAATAGTTTTATAACTTAAAGTATCCATGTCGTTACGGTTTATCCGTCAAAAACGGAGTGCGAAAGTAATACCTTTTTTTTATTCTACCAAGACTTTTCAACAATGTTTTTCTAATTTGCTGTAAATCAGCCAAATATTTTGTTGGGGAAAGATTTTTCTTTCATGGTTCTGTTACCAATTCATCCGAACTTGTACCATTCCAGTATGCACAATTGCTCTTCCCGGGGATTGTCGTCCGTTGTATTGTACGGTCCACTGAAGTCGTTGGGCTTGATTCTGGTATTGCAAAGACCATGTGGCATTCTTGCCGGGTGTCAATCCTTCTAAAACATCATAGGATATGGACTGCAATACATCGCCACTGTACCAAAGCTGGTGAAATGCCAATTCCGCTGTTACCGCATATTTCCCTACTTCGCCCCAACGCCCCTCCACGGGAACATGCCAAGCGCGCATCGGAACTGCATCTTTATCCCATTGCTTGATGACATAACTAGGAGTAATGAACCATTGCTGCGACTTGCTTCGATTCAGCAACTCTATCTTGTATTGATTTTCATCTATTTGATAATTGCGTCCATTGAGAAAATCACTTTGGACCATCTTATTGATTTGAACATACTGTGGCTGGATTGACCAATCTTTGGAGAAGCTCCATCGTGCAAAAGATGTGATCTTGTCTTCTGTTCGCCACTCACTTCCCAAAGTCAAAGCATTTTTATTCTTGACTTGCTGAACATCAACACCACAACTCCAAATGGGACTGTTGTTATTAAAAACAAATTGATTTCGCAACAATTGATTCAACTGGATGGTCGATGTGTCCATTACATTTCTTTGTTCCCATTTCCAATTTGGGGGCTGCAACGTTTGATTCTCCCATTGCAATGAACTGACGTTGGACACTCGTTTCAGCCAACCACTCTTTGGTCGCCACTGCATGTTGGCAGAAGCCTTTTGGCGATAAACAGAAATAAAATCATCCGTGGGCAGAGTGGTGCGAATATAATTGGCTTCGTAACCAAATGCCGCCACCTCAAATTCATTGAGCTCCTTTACTCCATTGCCATTGTAATCGTTCCAAACATAATTCCCTTGACCCACCGGCACCTCCAAATAGATGTATGATCTCCTCTGCTCCAATCCAGCGCCTGTTTCGTAAAATACATTCATGGCCAACGCCTGGTTGGGAAGGGACCAATTGCTTCCAAGACGACCCACCCAATTCTTCTCAGGATCGCCAGCAAATCTTTCTTGATTCATGACCATCAATTGCCTCCGAGACACCACAGCGTAACTCCGCCAATACTTGCTCACTTGCCAAGCCATGTCCAAACCCATTTGCTCAGCTTGCGTAGCCTGTTGAATCGAGGGGTCCAAAACAGTTCCAACTCGGTCTAATCGATTGCGATAAAATACAACCAATTTTTTTTGAATGGTATCCTTTGTTCCAACTCCAATTGTATAATCAGAAAATGCATACGGCAATGCCGCTCCTATTCCCGATTGATTGTTCCATTCCCATTCATCCTGGTAGAGAAAACGAATCTTACGTGGGGTGTAATCCAATCTGTTTTTCACTCGGAAATACTGCCCGGATCGAATACCCGATGACTGGGTATACCAACCATCCGTTTTCCAATTCAAACTTTCTGTTTCAATGGGTCTACCTTTCCATCTTGCGCGTTGGCCTTTCCAATCATTTCCCAAAGACAGTTGCTCCAAAATCAATTGTATCGAATGTTTGTCTTCTTTCCATTCATTGATCCATTGTACATTCTTAAACTCCCCTGTTAAATTCCAACCTTGAATATTCCAGTTGCGTTCAAACTCAACTTCTCTAAATCGCTCTACCCGTTGAAAAAAAGCAGAGTTGTATTCAAAAACACCTTTTGACATCCACTTATTGGCTTTCCATTGCTCCTCAGCCTTGAACGCCCAGCCCTGGTTATTTCCGTCATCGAGATTTGAAAACAAATTCAAATCTTGATCTGACATTGCTGCTTCAATTCGATGAGACCATTGCCCATTGCGAAGATCAGAAACATGTTCGATACCCATGACATACATCGACAACCTTTTGGGAGATGTAAGTGGCGCTTTATCGACGTAATCCCCTTGGTGTTGCCATTGTTGTCCATCCCAAATAGGAGCCACCCAAGCGTAGGTCTTTCCAAAAGCAGTAAATCCACTTTCTCTATAATCACCTTGACCCGGACCGACATAACTAAATACTACTCGATATAATGTCTCTGATGTGTCCGCGCTGGCCAGCCAATAGCTCATGCCCAGACTATCTCTTTTAACATAGCTCACACCATTGATGGCACCTGACTCCAAAAGCTCAACACCAGAAACCAAAGCCTGATTGACTTGATCACCAGCTTGAGATAAAATGAAAGTTGACGAATCATTTAAGTTCAACTGCAACGGCTGATTCTTGGCATCCCACTCGTTAAATGCCTGCCAATATATTTTTCCACCTTCCCATTTTTTCTCCGCTTGGGTCAAGACCAAAGGCCGGAAATACTGCTTGTCCGAATATTGAAATTCCACCACAATTCGCTTGTCCTTGGTAATGGGCTGCGCCGCTGTAAAAACAATCATCGCAGAATTGTAATCAATCACATAATCCTTGTCCTGCCCTCTTTCTAAACGGCGACCGTCAATATATACCGCTTCCGTTCCTGCAATCAAAATAACAAAACTCTCTCCCTGCGCTCCTTGTAATCGATAAGGGCCTTGGTTGCCTTCAATGCCAACGATATTTTGACGAGCAAATCTACCCTTGGACAAGGACATTGACACCGCTACAGCTGATTGATCCGTTTTGTTCTGTATTTGCAAGCCCTGACCACGCTTGAAGTAGCGTAAGAACACACCTTCCTTGTTTTGCGAAGTAAAGTCGCCGGCCGTTATCCTTGTTGACTTACTGAACAACACAATATTGACCTGATCAAAATCTTCCAACTTGGACGAATATCCACCAGGTTGCACTGGAATTTGGGCATCCGACAACTGCGCTTGCAACTGCCATTCACTATTCACCCAGCCCTGCATCGTCAGATTCATGCCACTTTGAATGCTCGCATTTTGGTTGTTCCCCAATTGCAATCCCCGAGATATACTTCCATTGGTGACAATACCCGACGATGTTGCGGCAAGAGGTGAAGTTTCTCTCACCACATTACCCTTTGGAACATACTTATTTTTTCCACTCAATCGAGAAGAGGCGGGAAATAGCGCATACTCTGTAGCAAACGGATACGTTCTATAGGAAAAATTCAAGGGGCGGTTTCGGGAATCGCGCAGCAACAATAACTTTCCTTGAATAGGGAACAAGCGATAATCGGTAGAGTCCCATTGTATGCTGTCCTGTGAAATGCGAAAATTTTGGGCATCAATTGCGAGAGAATCTATGGTCAAGGTATCTCCAATCACCTGGCCGCTCGAGGGCAACCAGATGAGGAAAAAACACCACAACCACCAATACTTTTTATTCACGACAATCACTTTCAACAAAGTTTGGGAAAATATATTGTTTGGGACAACCTACATCTTTTTAGTTTCGCACAATGCGAATGTACTTCCGAATTATAGGAGAGAGTATCAAAATGGCCATGCAGGCATTGGTGCACAATCGTCTTAGGACGTTCCTTTCTTTACTGGGAGTTACCATCGGTATATTCTCCATCATTTTTGTTTTATCCATTGTCGACAGCATGGAAGCCGACATGCGGGACAGTTTAGAAATGATTGGTTCCGATGTGATGTTTATCAAGAAGTGGCCAATGGGACCTGAGGATGGCAAAGAAGAATACGAGTGGTGGAAGTTCATGTCCAGAAGAGAGCCCTCCTTGCATGACATGCATTTGCTGCAAAGCAGATTGCATATGTCCCAAGCCATTGCCTTTGAATGTGGCACTGCACAAACCGCCAAGCACGATAACAATTACTTGGAAGGCGCTTGGGTAAATGGCGTTACCTTTCAATACAACCAAACCATGGCTGTGAAATTGGGTAAAGGAAGATACTTTACCGAGCAGGAATGTGATGCAGGACGAGCAGTGTGTATCATTGGAAATACTGTTGCAGAGCAATTGTTTGGACAAAATGAATGTTTGGATCAGGAGATCACCATCGCTGGGTTGAAATTGCGTGTAATAGGGAAACTGAAAAAAGAAGGCGCTTCGCTTTTCGGTAATGGTCAAGACCAAGCGATTATTGTTCCCATAGGATATGCCTTGCGTTGGATGAATACTGAAGAAACGGATGGCGGAATTATCGTCAAGGCCAAAGAAGGCGTATCTGGCGATGATTTAAAGGGAGAGGT
>JACCDG010501740.1_pt1 | contig 14900 bp, 11 predicted proteins | sample 7442471 | NCBI WGS metagenome assembly JACCDG01 (sample SAMN15323444, study PRJNA562643) | freshwater metagenome | isolation source: river surface water | place: USA:Blue River Watershed | collected 2017-08-17
GCAACGGAAAAATAAAGTGATACGTAAAATGAATTTCTGCCACGCGCTGCTGAGAGGCCGTAAAAAAAGCCATTGTTCCCTGCCACTGAGCTTGACCCGATTGACTTTGCGCTTGGGCCCATAAATTTTCGAATTGAACCTCATTGATCTCTAAGCGTCCCACGACCTCTTGATCAGCAGCATGAAATTGTTCAAACTCTGCTTTCTGCAAAAACATCCGAGGAGTGATCAAAAAACGTCGCAACATCAATCGCTGCATGGATTCTGAAAGAGCCATCCAATACACCGAAGTATGCAAAACACCCTGATCTTGCTGGCAATTGCCTGAACGAAAAGGGATTAAGACTTGAACATGATGGGCTGCAACTTGGCGAAATCGTAGACCGGCCCGATGGGTCAGCGGCTTGACGAGATCTAAGGCAGAGTTTATTCTTTTTTTCACACCCGGCGCAGGCAGACTTTCCAAGGAATCTTGGACAGTTTCTATCGCCTGTTGTAAAAGTTCTTGAGCTTTTTTCATTTGAGGTGAATTCATGTATGAAGGCATGCTCTTATGATGATGACAAGAGTTGTGGAAGACAACCAAAAATATCGAAGGGATCAGCGGTGAGATTTTTAAGTATTGCGATTTTTACAGTATTAATGATTTGGACTTGGAACGTCATTCATCGTGACTCCGCCATCAACTTCGAGACGCACGCTGGCATCCAAAATAAGATGATCGAGCTGATTGAAGCGACAGTTTTAGAAAAAAAGCCACAGGCTCGCAGCCTTTCTTTAGATCATCTTTGGACAGAGGCGATCTCTGACAATCAAGTGAAGGTTTTCTTTTCGTATCGTTTTCAAGAACCTGCCAGCGAAGGCACTTTGACGGCAACAACAAGCATCGATGGACATGCTATTTTGCAAAAACAGGCGAACGAAGATCGTTGGGTTATTCAAAGTGTACAAACTCAAAAAGGTCTTGAGTTTTCCGAGGGCACAATCATTACTCCTGGATCCAACAATGAGGATTCTGACAGCAATGAGGATGAAGCCGGCGTCAGTTCCGAAGATGAAGAAAATACAGCTCAGGCAGCTCCAGCAAAAGCAGGTCCCGCTCCTGCTGCGGCAACTTTGAAAACTGAAAAAAAACAAACTCCCACGCCATCCAGTCCTGAAAAATCGACACACGAATGAGTCCTTCGCAAAACTCATTACCTGAGTCCTACCTTGCCATTGATGAACATGGTCTGATTCGTATCGCTGATCAACCTGTCAAGGACTCGGATCTTGCTCATGCAATTTTGAAGAATTTATTTATCCATGAGTTAGGTAGTCTTTGTACCCAATTCGAAAATCAAAGCTACTTTGTTGAAGCTTTTGACCAACCTTTGATTGTTCAAAAAATTGAATCTCTTGACGATACAGAAACAAATATTCGTTTGCACTGCCAATATTCTTGGATCGATGAAGCCGATCTTCACACTTTGCAAGTCGATGAGTGGGATCGCTTTTTAGGTATGACATTGAAAGGCATTCCATTTGTTTTATCCGCACGAGCGCAGAATCAATTGTTTGAACTCTGTGATGAGTTTGATGACGAAAGTATCACTTACAACGAAAACATGATTGAAATTTCTGACTGGCTTCCTGATGCTGAAGCCGTGGAAGATTCTGAATTTTGGTCTCAGGCCTATTTGCGCAAAGAAGCAAGATGGGATTTAAAACAAGCGTCTGCTATTCTGACGGATATGTTGGATCGATTGCGCCTGCCTCGATCGAAAGTGTTAGTGTTAGGTTGTGGGCCAGGGCATGATGCGGCTTTTTTTGCAGAACATGGTCACATTGTGACGGCTGTTGATATTTCCTCTGAAGCTCTGAACTTAGCTCGATCCAATTATCCAAATGCCAATATTCAGTGGATTCAAAAAGATATTTTTGATTTGAATGCCCAGGAATTTGGGCAGTTTGATTTTATTTTTGAGCATACGTGCTTTTGTGCCATCAATCCCTATCGCCGAAAAGAACTGGTGAAAAAGTGGATTCAACTTTTGGCTCCAGAAGGATCCTTGATGGGCATCTTCTTTACGATGGAAAGAAGAAACGCAGCCCCCTTTGGAGGGAGCGAGTGGGAAATTCGTCAACGTCTACGTAAAAATTTTCAGTTTTTATTTTGGGGCCGATGGAGAAATTCTATTCAAGGTAGACAAGGCAAAGAACTTTTTGTCTACGCAAAAAAAATCACACTTTGATTCTGGCGCTTAAGACCAGAATCAAAATTCACAGAATTAAATTTCAACTTGAATACCCACTTCAATCACTTGATTCGGTGGAATCTTAAAGAAGGTTGTTGGTCGTTCCGCATTCTTCGACATGATGGCGAAAAGTTTTTCTTTCCAAATGGCCATCTTTAAATGCCCTTTGGGAAGAATGGTTTCTCGACCAAGCACAAAAGTTGTTTCACTGGCTGAAAAATGCAATCCTTTGTGTCGACAAGCATCCAGGATATGTTTCATCTTTGGAAACTCCATAAATCCATAATTGGCCACGATGCGCACGAACTGTGGACCTAACTCTTCAATAGAAATACGTTCATCTTTCGGAACAAAAGGGACTTCCAAAGTTTTAATCGTTAAAATACCAACTTCTTCATGCAAAACTTTATTGTGCTTCAAATTATGCAACATTGGAATTGGCACACCCCAAGGATCTCCACTCATATACAAGGCTGTTCCTGGAACACGAATGGGAGGATTTTTTTTGATCTGTTCTAAAAAGTCCGTCAAAGCCATTCCCTTTTCTTTCAAAGATTGAGCTAAGACTTTTCTTCCCTGTCTCCAAGTCGTCATCAAAATATAAATTACTGCGCCAATCATTAAAGGAACCCAACCTCCGTGAGCTACTTTCAAAATATTAGCCCCAAAAAAGGCAATATCAACTACTGCAAAAAAACCAAACAGTGGAAGGCTTCTTCGAAAACTCCAGCCCCACTGATCTCGAGCCACACGATAAGCTAAAATCGTCGTGATCAACATTGTGCCCGTCACAGCAATTCCATAGGCTGCAGCCAAATTGGTTGAGCTTTTAAAATATATTACAAGAATGACAACTCCGATATATAAGCTCCAATTGATGAAAGGGATATAGATCTGTCCAATTTCATCAATGGATGTATGTTTAATAGAAACCCTAGGCCATAGACCCAACTGAACTCCCTGGCGCATGATGGAAAAAACTCCTGAAATCAATGCTTGCGATGCAATCACGGTCGCTACGGTTGATAAAATAACCAAAGGCATGAGCGCCCAATCAGGAGCAAGCAGAAAGAATGGATTTTGAATTTTTGATGGATCGCTCAGAAGCAAAGCTCCTTGCCCAAAGTAATTCAGAACCAGACTTGGCAGCACAAGAACAAACCAAGCTAAGCGAATAGGTTGCTTTCCAAAGTGCCCCATATCTGCATACAAAGCTTCTCCACCAGTGACCACCAGAAAGACCGAACCCAGAACAAGAAACCCTGTAACTCCATTTTCAAAAAAGAAGTTGATGGCATAATGAGGACTCAATGCTCGCAAAACTTCAGGATTAGAAATGATACCGCCAATGCCTAAAGCTGCTAAGACAAAAAACCAGAGCAGAAGTACGGGACCAAATATTCCACCAATTTTTGCTGTACCCATTTTTTGAACGACAAATAAAAGTGTGATCACAAATAAGGTGATCGGAATAATGTAGGGATCAAAGACGTGGGTGATTGTGTTCAGCCCCTCGACAGCAGACAGAACGGAAATGGCGGGAGTGATCACCCCATCTCCATAAAGCAGAGCTGCCCCGAAAATTCCCAACCCCATTAGAATCCACTTTTGGTCTGCATTTTCTTTTTTTCCCACAGCCAAGGCCATCAAGGACAGAATTCCACCCTCGCCACGATTATCGGCTCTCATAACAAACCACATGTACTTGATACAGATCACGACCCACAAAGTCCAAAACACTAAGGACAATACTCCAAGAACGTTCTCTGGAGAAACGGCTAGTCCGTGTTCACTACCAAAGCATTCGCGAAGAGCATACAATGGACTGGTCCCAATGTCTCCATACACGACTCCTAATGCCCCTAAAGCTAAAACTATAAGTCTTTTATCCGCAAGTTGATGCCGACCTGTTCCCACGCTGTGACTCCTTGATGCCCTTAACTTTTAAAGTCTGAAATGAAATTGCATTCCTACATGTAGTGTTTCGTAAGTTTCTATATTTGTTTGAACTTTGTAATAATTCAAATCTGGACTCCATCGAATTCCATCTTTGCCAAAGACAAAGCCCAGTGTCACGGTCTGATTCTTCAACTGACTGGATAAATTATAATTTCCACCAAGATCGGTGTTATCACTGGTTGCACTTTGATCAATGGAGACCTTCACCGTTGGAGAAGATGTTGCCGCTCCTAAATAAACCAAAGTCTCTGGAGTAAAACGGTATCCCGTTGATAAACCATAGGTGATGGCTGTGGTTGAAATCGTTGCCTTCCACGGATATCCGCCTGGGCCGAAAACTCCTTTTTGATCTCCTGATTTGGATTCCGAAGGAGCCGCTCCCGAAGCAAAGACAGACATAGAAAAATTCCCATCCTTCGCTGTTTGAGTTGGCTCTCCAAGAATTTGATATTGAAGTTTACACTGCAAACCTGTGAGGAAAGAAGTCAGGCTGGAGCCCAGCATGGCTCCCCCCAGCGACAATTGAAGTCGGGATATTTTTTCGAATGAAATTCCAACTCCCAATGCCGGCAGGTTTCCCAAATCCGTTGTTTTTGCTGAAGATAAGTTCGGAGGACGAGCACTGGCATCTGATGTTGCCTCAAAAGCGATCCCGCCTTGAGTTTCCATGTACAATAAATTCCGTGGAGGACCTTGCACCTCTGGAACCTCAACATGAGGCAGAGGAACAATGATTTGAAGACTGCTACAACTCATCAGTGCATAGGCAAGAAGACAGCTTGCCGCCCATTTTATTTTTATCATGCATTTATTGTTGATGCTGTTGAGGGAAAAATCAATGCCTTGAGTAAGGCGACCCCGACCTGCTGATAGGCACGATCGGGGTCAAAAATTGAGCATTCATTTTGCGATAAGCCGGATTCTGTTCCGCTTTGACTTGCTCAGGGTCAAAGGGTGGTCCGTCATTCCTCTTGGCCCACCATTGCTGATGGGCTCTAGCGACCCTACCCGAAAGCGAAGTGCGGGACACACTCTGTTCGTCAATCTTACGATCGCGACCGCGCCTTCCTATTTGATCTTGCTCCACGCAGAGTTTGGCTGTTTTCACTCCAGCGACTTCCCGCCACGCTCCCGTTCCCGCGTGATGGATCATTGCCCTGGACATTCTCTCTGTTCCACTGTTCCTCATCCCAACGGTTGACCCGCCTTGATGGAGGGGCGTTACCCCCTGCGATACCCTATGGAGTCCGGACTTTCCTCTACCTAGGTCTGGATTTTAAGGCCCTTTCTTTCGGCAGCGACAACCTGCAAAACAGAGGTGTTTCTAGCAGCGTTCCTTAAAAAGCACAAGGCACTAAGAAAAATGTTTTCATGGAAGCCTTGGTGATTTAATCTCGACCCATCAACGAAAGGACTATTTATGATGAAATCTTTGATTTCTTGCGCTTTGGTTTTAGCTGGATTGAGTGTTTCTGCAAATGAAGGAGAGGCTCATGCTTTTACAAACTTCTACCCTCCAAAAAAGGCGAATGCGGATAAGGTTGCAGTTCCTGCAAAGCCTGAACTTGTAGCTCCGACTTTTGATGCTCAAATCACGGCGACAGAGACTGCTTTAACTTGGAAGGCCGTTCAGGGCGCTGATCACTACTACGTCCAAGTTGCAACGGATCCTAATTTTAAATGGATTGTGAACGAAGACAAAATGTTTGCAGGCACTGAATTCAAAGCCAAGGGCTTAGAAAAAGGAAAGCGTTACTACTGGCGCGTTTCTGCAATGAAAACTGCAAATGAGCCTAGCTATTTGAAATCCTACTTTGAAACTTCAGCTTTTGAAGTCAAGTAATCACGTCCCGTTCTGCCTTGGCAGGATCTAGGGATTCCATCAAAAAAAGCGACCTGCTATGGTCGCTTTTTTTATGCCTGAACCAAAGTCTGATGCAGAAAAATACCCCTATATTTCTGCATCACAAGCTTAAAAATACCCCTATAATTCATCTTTACAACGTGTTTATTGATAGTTACACTGCTAATCAGGATGAAAAGACATGATACCGCTGGCCTGCAGAAATGGCTTCATAAAAAGAATAGAAAACCTCTGCTATTAAGAGGGGCAAGGCAGGTTGGAAAATCAACCCTGGTTCGACTCTTTTGCCAAGAACAAAAATTGGAGTTATTAGAAATCAACTTTGAAAGAACAAAGCTCCTATCTATTCAAAAAAATCCAATCTTGATGTCAGAAGTCTTGGATGAAATTCAACTTCTTTTAAAGAAAAAAATCACAGATCAAGCAGTTCTTTTCTTTGATGAAATTCAAGAGCAACCAGAAATGCTGAAATACTTGCGGTTTTTTTATGAAGAAAGGCCTGACCTCATCGTTATTGCGGCTGGATCTTTATTGGAAATTGCTTTACGTGATGAAAACTTTAGTTTTCCCGTGGGACGTATTGAGTTTTATCATCTAGGCCCCATGACTTTCTCTGAATTTTTATTAGCAACAAAGAATGAACTCATTTATGAAAAGTTATTCTCTCTTGAATTTTCCGATGGTCTTCATCAGGCTTGTATAAATTTGTTTCAAAAATACTTATATGTTGGAGGAATGCCAGAAGCTGTTAAAATATTTTCTGAACAGGAAAGCCTTACAGGTGTTCGAGATATTCATCAACAAATCCTTCAAGCATATGTTGCTGACTTTCCAAAGTATCACAGCAAAATAAACAATCAGCGCATCAGTCGCGTCTTTTATTCCTCAATCAACTATCTTGGTAAAAAGCTTGTATATTCTAAAATTGATTCACAATCACAAGCCAGAGATATTCGAAGAGTCATCGAGTTACTTGAAGATGCTAGACTTCTTCATTCTTGCCTGCATACAACAGCAGATGCTCTTCCTTTGGCTGGGCAACAGGATGACTCCATACGGAAACTTTATTTTCTAGATGTTGGACTTTTGAACTCCATGACAAGACTTGATTTTCAAAGCATTGATTTGGAACTTCAAAACCAGTTCAATACAAAAGGCATCGTTGCAGAACAATTTGTGGCTCAACATCTTTGCTTTTACGATGGTCCAAATCATTCACCACAACTTCATTACTGGCTTCGCGATAAGGGAGTTCAAAAAGGGGAGGTTGATTTTCTTGTTGAATCAAAAGGTGAAATCATTCCAATTGAAGTTAAATCTGCGAATGGTGGTCACTTAAAGTCTTTGTTTTATTTTGCGAAAGAAAAACGAAACAAAACTGCCATCAAACTTTCGGTCAACCCCTACTCGGAAGAAACAATCTCTCATAGTATTGAAAATCATAAATATCAAATTCAGCTGATCAACGTGCCCCTTTATGCAGTCGAATTTTTACCCAAAATTCTTTCAAGAAACTGATTTTGTCTAATCTCCGCATAATGTGCGGAGATTAGGTGGGTATATTCTCCGCATAAAGTGCCCTAATTTCCTCAAAGAACTTATCTGCAACAACTCATCAATTTAAGGGCTATCTTGTAAAAAATTGGCCCTCGCAGAGTTGTCACTCCTGATTGAAGCTGAACTTTAGGAAAAGGCCTCCGAAAGGGGCCTTTTCCCAAAAGTTTTGCATAGTTAGACATCAATCTAATATGTGGGCAGTGAAAAGGTCGAGTATGGGCAGTAGGATCTATCCTCATTGCTAGCAACTTCGACGGCAGAGAGATCGACAATTTGGTAGGATTTTGTTTTTAAAAATCTGCGCTGAATAGACTGAAGTCATTTTTTTCCTTTCATAACCTAGACCTTTGAAGTGTTTTGTCTGGAGTAAAATCAATTCCTCAAGAATTCACAAAGAAAATCCGTCTTTAGCTCTTTGAAAATACGTCTTTTTTTCCGATAGAATCATATGGTTTTACCTAGGACAATTGTGCTTTATCTCATTTTTCTTTTTTCAGTATCTTACTTGGATGCTGCGGAAATCGTCCGTTCTGAAAAAGCTAATTCCTCGGTGTCTAAGAATATCTGTCCTGAAATGATTTTATCCTGGATCAATGAAGACCATAACTCTTCTTTAGTTTGACTGAACATCCTTTAGATATTCTTGCAGAAGTTTGTTCAAGTGTGGTTTTGGATCGATTCTTCACTTATTTTTTTTAAAGCTGACAGATAATGCAGGCATGACACATTGGAGATTTCTCGATTCAAAGGATCTTGGGAAATTAAGATTTTTACTGATTTGATTTTTTTTTCTTTATCTAAATCATGACCTAAAGCGATCAACGAACTAATATCGGATTCACTAACTGATGCCGTTGATTTAATTTCAATTAAGATTAATTTTTTATTTGGTAAAGTAAGGATCAAGTCAATTTCTTTGTTTTCTTTTGTTTGCAGATAGGACATGGACCAATCCAGACGATTATATTCAATGATTTTTTTAATTTCTAAAACAATAAAAGATTCGAATAAAACACCATAGTAGCCCGTATGCTCGATCATTGGAATAGATAAAGTTTTCTCAATCGCTCTAACCATGCCTGTATCTACAAAATAAAATTTATCTGCCAAGCGAACTTGCCGTCGAATAGATGTTTCATAACCAGGCAAACGAAAACCTAGCAAAGTATCTTCTAATATTTCAAAATAGCTTTCAATAGTCGAGGATTCTACACCGACTTGTTGGGCAATTTTAGATTTATTAATTATTTTAGTATTCATTTGCGCAGCGATTTGTAAAAATTTACGAAAGGGTTCTAGCTTTCGCACCCACTGTTCTTGCTGGATTTCTTTTTCAATGTATGTATAGACATAGGCTTTTAAATACTCTGTGTATTCTTCATCACTGGAGGCAAAATAAGATTCTGGCAATAGTCCGCGCTCTAAAGCTTTTTTAAGATCAAATTGATCTGATAATTCGCTGATCGACAACGGGTACATGTGATAAACAAGTGCACGTCCTGCTAACAGATCTACTCCTTTTTGTTTCAGCTTTCGTGCGCTAGAACCTGTTAATACAAATATTCTTTTTCTCTTTGATAATTCATCATGAATAATACTTAATATCTGCGGCACTTTTTGAACTTCATCCACAATAATAATTTTTTTTAGATTATCAGGACTTGTAATAAGCTCTTTAAACGAATTCGGACTTAACTGAAACCTTTCTAACAGCTCAGGGTCTAGTAAATTTAAATACAGGACATTATCAGTAGCATACTGATGTCGAATCCATGTGCTTTTGCCCACTCCCCGCGGACCAAAGACGAAAAAGCTTTTTAATTTCAATGGGTTAAACTCTCTACTGACCATACACTGAAATTATCCGCTATTTTTAGTGTATGGTCAATATTAATTGTTTACTTTTGAATGATGTAAATAACAGCTAATTCGCAAGGTGACGGTGTTGTATATTTGACTGAACATCCTTCAGATATTCTTGCAGAAGTTTGTTCAAGTGTGGTTTGGATCCCTTAGGTAGGTTTTGTAAATACTTTTGGATACGCTGAGAAGAAATTTCAACGGAAACTTCCATGCGACCTAATAATTTGGATTCAAAAAATAAATGAAATCTTTGATTTTCTAAACTTGATAAGTCTTCGATAGATAAAAGGTCTGTCATCGCAAGAACTTCAAGTTCTGACTTTGATTTAAGCTCAGACTTTAAATCTTTCAATAATTCAAATGCTGTCTGACTCATAGACAAATGGGTCTTCAACCAAAACTTCTTCAAACGATCTCTTTGTAATGGTGACAGATTTCGAGAATCTTGGAATTTTTCATCAGAGGAATATTGCCAAGCAATTGTTTTCTTTCCCGTTAAAAGCTCTTCCAGAGAAAAACCTTGTTGTAGATAGTTTCGAACATAAGGATCCATGAGACTCATTCCCGAAATATTTTCCAACCCATGAACCATTTTAAAAACAACGGAATAAAAATCTTCTTTCCCTAAAGATCGATCCCTTGCCAACTTTGCATGAATCAATTCATGTAGAAAATCTTCATTCATAAATGTTCGGGATTGAATCAGCGCATCCCCAGAATTGTAAATTCTATTTGTATCTCGATCAAAAAGAGCTTCAGCTAATAACAAAGGTGAATACATCACCCGCAATGGGACTCCGGCGATGGAATATTTTTTCAAACTTTGAATCATAGGCAGACTTGATCCTAAAGTTGAAACTTCCAAGACTGGAAAATAGAAAGTTAAATCAGCATCCGCCTTGAGCGTTAAAAACTGGTTTCTTATATACATCTTATCATTCATTAAATCTTGAATACTTCGATGAATAAAATCTAAATTTGCTTTTACCAAAGGACTTTTGGTTTTCTGATATTTTTCTTCTAAGTTTTTCTGTTGATCTAAAAGCGATAAAGCCATCATACGATCCGGGGATAGGATTTTTGATGGTATTCCCAATTCAGCCAAGACTTGCTGATATTGACTCAATAAATGAAGAGTTATATTTAAAATTCTTTCGTAGGATTGAACAGTCCTTGCCCCATTCAGATCAGAACTTGGGTAAAGATCACGAAAACTCATTCGAACGAATTCTTCCTTATTCCCGTCATCCTTTAATTCCACAAGATTTTTTGCAGCAAAGACTTGGTCACAATTCAATTGTGAAGATGCAAAGACTGAAGGCGAAGTCATCATGGAAATCACAAGAGTACAAGCCATCCACCAGAATGAACTTTTTCCATTTGTTCCATTTGATATATGAGCTTGTGATTTCATCTCTTCCATCCTTTATTATCGAACTATTTTAATTTTTGCGTCGATCCGTTCTCTAAATGATCCGTCACAACAGTGACGATGATACGCTTCATCTCAAAATCCCAAGAATAGTGAATCCGGAACATTTCAGGGTTTCGATTGCCGTATGAAATATGAGCAAAACCGTCATATGTTTTTCCACCATAAACACCTTCACGCATTCTTGCTAATCGATTGGTACTTTTTACGACACTGCTTTCACCACGCACCAATTTTACAGAATTAAGCAATTTATTTTTGCTGGAAATTTGGGATTTAAATTCTTCTTCGATATCCGCAGGTCCTTTCATGTAAAGATCATACAATTCATTTCCCATAACTTTCAGAGTTTCAAATAAAATCCTTCGATTATTCTCATTCATCATAAAAGTTTTCAATTCTTTCAGTTTTGATCCAGCAACGGAACTTGCAAAAGCTAACTTCGAACTATTGAATTCTTCCACTCGTATAAGCATTGTTTCCAAACTGTCCTTAGGATCAAATTCTAAGATATTTTCTCTAGACTTTGCAGCATCACCTTCTTGCGAATTCATCCAATTTGCGCGTCGAAGTTCACCTTGCAAATAGGTAACTTGATCTCTCGAGGCGTCTAAATCTAATGTCGCCTGATCCAATTTATCTTGAAGTTGCTTGTTTTTATCTTTCATTAAAAGATGTTGAGATTCTGCTTCAGACAACAATTGATTCATTACTTCAATTTCTTCTTTGAGACGTGCTAACTCTTCCTTCGAGTTTTGAGCTTGTTGAGCATTTGTTGTTTGTTCTTTAGCCTGAATCCACTTCTGACGAAGATCATTGATTTTTAAGTTTGTTTGTAGCTGTGTAATGCGTTCGCTGACCTCATGAAAACTTGAAGCTTGCTCCATAAAACCTGTTTCTGAAATAAATCTTGCTCCAAAGATTCCCGACCAAATTATTTTTTGACGAACTTTTTTAACATAATCTATAGGACCCTTATCCGACTCTATAATCTCCTTGGTCACATACGAGGACCTCACCTCATTGAAAGACAGTTTGACACCAGGATGGGCTGGATAAATACGAATAGAGCCACCGTAGGCAAGATTTTTATTATTCACCAAAGCTTCCAATTCATCAAAAGCAGTGGGTCCATCTATTTTGAGATCATCAGCAACTTCCTTAGGGATATATTTATGCCCAGGGGCAACCAAGTAAACTTCGGCTAAACCTTGAAATGCTTTTTTCAACAGATCATCAGGTATTGGTAATCTAAATTCTTTCTTTTCTTTGTCATAATAAAATGAAACTAGAATAATTGGATGTGTACGGCTTGAATCTTCAACTTTCTGAACAAAGTTCTTTCCATCTCCAGTCTTTAGAAGAACTGTGTCCATTTGAAAATTTTGTTCACCTACAGACTTATATTGGTAATCTCGCATCAAATATCGATGACTTAAAAATGCAGGATTAGCAAATTCGTACAATTCAATCTGAGCATCACGCTCTGCAACTGAAGACAAATCGCGATAATATGTACGGGTATGTAAATATATACCTTTATCAAAAGGATTGAATGGATTTCTAGATAAGGTTACCTGAACATTCCATTCAACATTATTCGAACCTTTATCGCGATGAGAAAATTCCATTGACCACATTTGAGGAATATTATCTTCCCCTTTCAGCATGATTGTCTTTACTTTGGAATGATTGATCCCTAACCATTCGCCTCCTGTATAAAAAAACGGTCCCTGATATAATTTAATACTAGAACCTAAAACATCTCGATCCTCGATCCATTTTCGAATAATTTTTTGTGCATTAGAAAATCCATAATCTTTTTGTTCATCAACTTTTGAAGAATTCAGCACCATTCGAAATGCATTTTGATGGACAAGATAAGCACCCAGTGGAAGCTGCAAAACAAGTCGACCGGCGATACCCGATCGCATTAACTTTTGAAGTTCCTCATTTTTAAATCCACCGATTTTTCCTATTTTCATTTTTTTTCTTAATTGCAATTCAGTAAAGTTCTTTGCCTCTACCCGCGCTGGCTGTCCATCTTTACCAAGTTCATCATAACCAACAAAGTGCATCTGAATCAGCGCAAGGGTTTCTAAGGTATTCAATGATCTTCCAAGCTCCTGTTGAGCTTTCTTTTGTAACTCTAAGGCTATTGGCCCCAAGGAATGAATCAACTTTTGATCAACCACAGACGTCAGAACAGGAGGTTGAAAAACTTCTCTTGCTTTTTTTATATTCAAATTAAAAACCTGATCACAGCGAAAAGCTTCAGCCTTGGAATTCAATGCAGACAATAAAAACAATAGATTGAAAATCAAAAAAACCTTTTTTGAATAAATCTTCATAATGGCCATCCTTTATTTATCAATTCTTTACATTGCAAAATTCATTCCTATTTTCATGGATTGAATGAGCAATAGTTTTGTTTTAACCAATAAAGGATGTCTCATTATGAGACTGTGAACACTTTTTGGCATTCCCTGTTCACTCATGCTACAGCGAAGGGATTTTGAAAAGATCTGCATCTTCGCCTATGGCTTAGGCAGACGGATCGTCCAGGGCAAGATAGTCTTGTCCCATTCTGATTGATAGACTTTGCGTTGATGGTCAAAAATAACCCAGCTGGAACTGCCATAATAGTTAAGCTTTTGCAGCATCACAACAGCAGCAAATGAATCCTTCAACTGCAACCAAAAATGCAATCTGCCCAGATGATCTGTTTGAACAGCAAACCATGCATTTCCATTCGTATCAAATTGAACATCCCCCTCGGCCGGTATTGGTCGTAGAGTTGTGCCTTTTAAACTCCAGCCATCCAATTGGAAACTTTGAGTAAAAATTCGACTTTGAAATCCATCCTGATTCAAATAAAGAACAGGAGATACTTTATCATCCTTTTCAAGCAGTTCGAAACCAAGTCTTTCCAGCGTTGGACGTCGCTCTAAAAAATCTGATCTTTGTCTTAATTCCACAGGTACAAATAATTTTTTGCGAGCAAAAACTTCTTGTGCAGAAGCGGCTGTTTCTAAAGAACCAAGACTGCGCACGATTTCATATTCAGGATCAATAACGATGGACACTGGTTCTTGCTTTGAATCCATGACAACAACTGTTTCATTCTTCAAAATTTTTTGCATAAAATCTTTGAAAGTTCCATCAGCATACTGAAGCCTTAAGCGCAGAGGAAAAATATATCCACCACTTTGACGAACACGCACTGAAACTTGAAAGGACGTCGATGTTTTTTCAACATCCTCCAATTCAATTTTTAAATCAGGAAACCCATCACGCTTAACCCATGAGTCTAAAAACATCTGCCGTTCAAGACTTGAAGAACTATCCAAACAAGTATTCAACAAACTTTCAAAATCAACCTGTTTAAAAAGATTCTTGCGATAAAAATTTTGAGTACATTCAGCAAATTTTGTAGGTCCCACAAGCCCCTTTAACATCTGAATCATCAACAAGCCCTTACTGTAACCCACAGCTTGAGTGATAGAATCAAAACGTTCACGAAAACTAGCAAACGGAAAATCCTGTGAAGCACCACGAGCGATTAAATAATTTTTCAATGCCTGACGACGGTATGATAAACCCTTACCAACTTTTTCTTGGTAAAAATGATCTGAAAAAAATGTCGTCATAGCTTCTGACCAGTTCCCATATTTTGTTTGAACAAAAACTCCGTTCCCCCACCAGTTATGAAGTAATTCATGTGGAATCGATGACTCCGTCAGAAAGGGAAGTTCTAAAACTGTAGAACCAATCAATGTAAATCCAGGCATTCCAAAACCGGTGGGTTGAGTATTTTCTATCAAAACAAAATTTTCATAAGGATAGGGACCAAATTGGGAGGTAAACTTCCCCATCGCTGCATTCAAACTGGCGCTCCATCTGGAAATCAAATTTTGATGAGAGGGGCTAACCAAATACTGAATTCTGGGATCCACAGCATCTTGAAGTAATTCGTAAGGAGAAAAAA